>Ga0100403_1000307_pt1 | contig 45904 bp, 64 predicted proteins | sample CryGeymet201501t_FD_83663 | JGI IMG/M metagenome (GOLD analysis project Ga0100403, IMG submission 83663) | Groundwater microbial communities from Crystal Geyser aquifers in Utah, USA - Crystal Geyser metaG 2015-01t | ecosystem: Environmental > Aquatic > Deep subsurface > Groundwater | place...
AGCGTAGTTAGTAATTTCTCCATTACCTTTAGGAATTTTATTACCCAAATAAATAGCGTACTCTTCCGGAGTCATAATGTTCCCAGTCTTCGGGTCTCTATATTTATCATAGTTAACACCCGCCACTTGGTTAAATGATGAAGTACCACCAGGGGCGGCGACTTCTACTCCAGTTTTAGAGGCTGCTCCCAACTCATCAGTATTTAAAATCTTTTGATTTGTGTCTGAATAATAGTAACTACCGCCACTCTTATAAAAGTTACGTTGTGGTGCCTTTGGTGCAGCCGCTTGTTGGACTGGCTTAACTCCGGTGAATATCGGAGCCGGAGTAATAACAGGTGCCCCAGATGGATTAAAAGACCCTCCGCCATTAGGAAGAATTTCCTTTTGCAGTTTAGGGGATATCATCGGGGTTGAGTTGGCAACTCCTTGAGGTTGATAGTTATAGAAATCCGTTAGCAGGCTGGAGCTCGATACCGGAAAGGCTTTGATATTAATCATATATTTAATATTTATTATTATATCCTGTGGCTAAGAGCTTATTGCCTTTATTCCAAAGATAGCCAGCCGCTCTAGTATTGGCGTTAGCTTTTCGTTCGTTGTTTACCGTTCCTTGAAAGTTATAGTTATTAGGATTATAAACAGTGGATAAACCGTTTTGATTGGCACCTCCAGTTGCAACATTAGGATTAAAAGAATTGCTCCCTAATTGGTAATATTTATTTAATCCGGTAGCAGCGTCTCCGCCGTATTTATACTGGAAGTCATTGGCAGTGGTTCCGATGTTCCTGGTAACCGTACCAAGTTTGGAAGCCTGGTCTTGTTCATAAGCTCGAGCTAAGTTCTTTTCCCTTTGGGCTCTTCCTCCAGAAAATAACACACCAGAGTCAGCAGCGGATTGGTCAGCTTTTGTTTTATCAATTTGAAAAGATTCGGCAGAGTTAATTAAGTAGTCTTGGTAGTCAGCTTGCTTCTGTGCCAGCGATGATTCTGCTGCCTCTTTATCCTTTGCCTGCATGGCCTCGTAATAAAGCTTGTTGTCCTTCATCCCCTGGTCAAGGGCGGCTTGTTGGTCAGCAACACTGAAAGGTTTGCCCTGCCAATCTAATAATCCACTAATATTTCCTGTGGATAAACCGTTGATAATCTCATCAAGAGAGGAACCTCCTTGAACAAGTGTAGCAATAGCAGGGTTTTTAGCAGCCGCATCAGCATATTGTTTATCCACATCAGCTTGAGGATTTGGTTTTGGACTTGCATTAGCCGCTGGTGTTCCCGCTTTTGGAATCCCCATTAGAGTTTTCCCATCAGCAGATTTGCCTGTCACATTGTAGTCTTTAATAAGAGATGGATGAGGGATAGCAACTGGGGTATTCGACTGAACACCGGCGGGGGCGACGGCTCCCTGTTTGTTTTTTGCTAACTGGACAGCAGAGTTAGGAATCAGTTTTGGTCTAAGTTCGGCGTCTGATTTATTTGACCAATAATTTAACTCCTCTTGAGTGGCGTTTCTTCCATAGTATAATTTAAAAAGAGAGTTGACTCCTCCTGCTCCAAGTTTTGTAGTGCTTAATGCCATATATTTTAAAAATTATTTAATTCGCTTGCCAAAAATCTAAATAATGAATTTCGATAGTTTTAGCCGCATCTTCTTTTGTTCTAGCTTGTACGGTGAAGGCGTACCCAGGGCCAGATGTGCCTGTCGGTGTCCCATCGCCATCACTTGTAAGCCATAAATACCCATCAACATAATACTGTATAAAGCCGGTAGTGGCATCTAATACTGCCTCCAAAATATACGTTCCTCCTGGGCTAAAAGTAAACAGTTCCGTTTCGTATCTGCTAGTCCCATCGCATACAGTTGCATAAATTTGAGCTCCATTAAATAAAAAACCAAAATGTTCTTGTGTGGCCGGCGAAGCCCCCGATACCGACCCGGTAACTACATATACTTCTTGCATAGAGTCGTCGGTTATTTGTACCTCACATTTGAACTTTCTGTTTTTGTCCCAAGTCATTCCACCACCTAAATCTTTTTTAATTTGGGCATCGTTATCTGTCACCACACCGGTAGCAACAATAACCCCGGTAGCCGCCGCCGTTATAGCCCCAGCCCCATCAATTATTTTAGAATATCCATCAACCGATTCAAAAACAGTAAACCAGTGCCAGTCGTCCCTGGCAAGACTTTTTACTCTTGCATTACCTTTCATATCAACATTAAATGGTGCGTCGGCGAAATTGGCGTCACCCAGAGAAATACCATCAGCGTCTGCCTTAAAAATATCATCACCGGAACCAACAGATAAATAGACATCAACAGCTACAGAGCCGGCCTCAAGTCGAGAGGCGTTAATGCTGTTGGCTAAAATATTGTCTCCAACGATTTGGGTTGCCTCTGACAAGTTGTAGGTAGCGTCAACAGTTCCATTCTGGGCAACTGCAATTAAAACTTTCCCGACCCCCACCGCCGTAGCTGGTGTTGTCGTTGTTTGATATGCAGTCTTGGAATCGTTTAATGATAAATAGATATAAGTTTTAGCGGCCATATTGCCGGTGTTTCCAGCACTAATAGAGTACGATACCCCGTTAGCAGAAGTAAATGTCCCCGCCCCCCAGGAGACAGTATCTAAGTCTGTAGAGGAAAAAACACAAGTCTGGCCCCACCCCCAATTAGAAACATCAAGAGTTTCCGGGGGGATTGACCCTGGCTCCAATTGAGCTCCGTTTATTTGGACATTACTAATGTTTATATCTTGAGCGGCCCCTCCAGAAGGAATCGGAGAAGGAGTAGCGGGAGAAGAATCGGCAGAAACAAAAACAGAGTCCTTGGTTTCCAAGTTTTGGGTGTTGTCCTTATATAGGAATCTGTTTAAGAATAATTCTGTTAATTTCATATATTAATTTTCTTCAAAACCTTTTTGTTGAATAGAAAGTATTTCTGTCCCGTGATAAATGATTGGAGTCCCCTTAGTATAACCTCTAAGTCTTAATCGGACGTTATTGAAATCATCGGTCGAAGCATTCGGGAATAGTTCGGCATATTTGCTTTTTACCATATCAATGTCAGTCCAAACATTAACTGGTGATTTTTCTGTTTGATATTGCAATTCCATGCCAGCTCCGTTTTCAGTCATAACCATCATGCCACTAATGTTTTTTGTAACTGAATACATATCGGTGAAAGAACGCCACCTATCAATCATTTCATAATAGATGCTTGTCCCGAAATCAGTATATCCGGAATCAAGTTTGCCAATAAGGCCAGTTGAAGTTCCGGCAATCTGCTCAATAGTTGTTCCATTATCGTAGCGTACAAGAGCGGTGATGGCAGTAGCTCCAAAATCATAGATAGTCCAGACTTGAGTCGAGATAGAATATCTCATCTGACAATTAGCATAAGCAACTCCTTCGACAGTGACGGCACCGATAGACCATTTTACAGCATCATAGCCATCATAAATACCAACTACGTTTTCATAGGAAGCACGAGGGATAGCCTTAACAAAATCAATCACTCTTCGAGATATTTCAGTTGGTTGACCGTCATAAGTAAATTTATAGAAACCAGAAGAATGATGGAAATAAACACCGTCCTTCGCTTGGACAATAGATTCCTGGGAGAAAGTCCCGACATTGTAAGCTGGGTATGGGTCAACATTAGTCGTGCTATAAACACGATAAATATGGTTTTGTTTAAAAAGTAATAAGGCTTTCGGCACTCGGAATAACCCAGTGATAGACTCCCCGTCTTGAGGAGAGAATTTAGTTATAAAGTTAGTAGCGATATTAAAAGTTAACGGTGAGACGTAAGTTGTCCCGTCAACCGATTGAACAATATCTGTATAGTAAAGAATATCTTTAGCAGCATCAGCCACCCAGACACGACCGTCATATCCAGCTTCAATGAAATCAGCTTTAGGAAATGTTGCTGGGACATCAGTTGTGTCGAAAGCTCCACCATTAGAAGTCTTTGGGGCATCCCCCCCATTGCCATTGACCATCCACAATCTATTTAAAAATTGACTATATCTTGCCTTAGTAGTGACGGTTGCTGTTCTAACTGAAGACCAGGCCGAACCATTCCAGGCAGAAATGTCAGTTCCAACTTGAGCGAAGAGCCTTTTATTTCCTCCTAAAATATTCAAAGTTCCAAGAGATTTTACGCTCCCGGTGACAGTAGTAGCAAAAGTAGCGACCCCGTCCCTAGTTGTCATTGCTCCGACACGGTCAAAGTTCATGTTGACAGCCAACTGAACTGAATTTTCTGGGGTAATAGTGTCGTTAAGCTGGGCAGAACGGATAACTCCCTCTGTCGGATATGGTACCTTAATATTTTTTAGTGTCTGTCCCATATATTATTGTTAATTTTTTTATCCCCCTACTCATCCGCAAAAATAAGTAGGGAAGAAAAAAACTAAACGGTGATGCTTGTGACCAAGCCATCAACGACAGTAATTGTCTGAACAGGGCCGGTAGGGCCGGCGTTGAATCCGTTACCAGGACCAGTGTAACCAGTAGCTCCGATTGGACCAGTGTAACCAGTATAACCAGTAGCACCGGTTGCTCCAGCGGCACCAGCAGGACCAGTAGGACCAGTAACAGCTGAAGCTGCCCCAGTATAACCAGTAGCACCGGTCGCACCAGCAGGACCAGTATAACCAGTAGCACCGGTGTCAGTTGCAGAACCAGCAGGGCCAGTGTAACCAGTAGGGCCGGTTGGGCCAGCAGGGCCAGTGGCACCAGTAGCAGTCGCTGCTCCAGAAGGACCAGTGTAACCAGTAGGGCCAGTAGCTCCGATTGGACCGGTGTAGCCAGTAGCACCAGTTACTCCAGGGCCAGTATAACCAGTATAACCAGTGTAACCAGTTGCACCAGCAGCACCAGAACCAATAGTAGACCAAGAGGGACTAGCTACGGTACCAGTCATTTGATAGACAGCTGAACCATCTATGTCTTGAAGTAAACACTCAAGAGAAAAGATGTTAGCGTAGGTTGCTCCAGCATAAGCACTAGGATTACCCTCAATGGTACCAAAAGTGATTAACTGATAAGCACTTGTGTTGCTTGGTTGCTCCTGTTGTTGAATATCAACTAACGGAACAAGTGGATTTGATTTAGCCATAAAATTAATAATTAGCTTGTAATAATAGTAGTATCTTGACCGGTGTAAAGATTATTGAAAAGGGCTTGCACCAGCTCTTCAAACTTCTTCAAGTCCGGGTCACTACTAGGAAGCAAGATATCTTTACGATACTTGATTGCCCAGCGTAGATACCATTTATAAATCTCTCGATAATGCTCTGGGAGCACTTGAGAGAGGTCTGTAACAGCGGTCATTTTCTGGTAGTAATCAATGTAGACGTTGTTGCCTTGCATTGAATCTGGGATGATTCTGTCGAAAACCAATTTGTCCGAATAAACCGTATAATAGATAGGCTGTGAAATTGTAGGTCTCGACCAGACCCGTGTTCCGACTGGGATATCTCTAGTGATACCAGTTACTCCCAGTAACTGATTCGTTGTTAAGTCAATTGAGGTGTAAGCGATTTGCATGATTGTTTGGGTGTATGCAGTTGTTTCAACATAAGCTACGCCAGAAGAGGAATCGGGAAAGTCGCCAACACTATTTAAGGTAATTGAAGCGGCACCAATTAAGGCTGCCGTAGTAGTCGTTCCTCCCATTACAGAAAAAGCAATTTGGTTCCAGCTTCTTTTATCAATATATTTTAAATTGAATGGGGTCAGTACATTCCCAATCATAAATCTCGCAGCGAGAACAGAACGGTCAGTCTCGCTATAATCAATGTCAGTTGGAAGAGGAATATAATTAGAGCCAGCTAAAACTTTAATTGGGTGTTCGAATACCTGTTGCCAGGCGTGACGAATCCCATAAAGTTTAGCTTCGGTATATTTTCTGGCATCGTCAATCGCCGCTAAACAAAATTCAACTGTTATCTTGGGGTCGTTTTCAGCCACCCCCATAGCTTTAAGAACCGGGAAAATTACCGTCGCAACAGAGTCGGTTGGGTATGAAGCAACAGATATTGGCTCGGAGAAAGATGATAAAGTTCCTGTCACTGAATTCTTCCATTGGACTTTATAATAATCAGTCGTTAAACCAGTTGGGTCATAGATAACCGTATTCTGTTGGGTGACAAAAAATGTTTGAGTAGCCAGAGTGGTATAAACGCCGTCAATTGTTGCTGATTTAGCAACAAGGATTTGGTCGTACTTGATTTCCCCGACTATATCTCCACGATTATGAGCCATTAAAGTCGCTACGGTAACAAAAGATAGAGTCGTATGAGAGGCCGATGTCACGATTTCAGCGTTCTCCGACCCGACAGAGGACAATAATAACAGAATAGCCCCTGCGGTAAAGTCAGTAGTGTTCTCCGACGGCACGGCAGTAACCCCCGCAGCAATATTACTGCTCATATAGGTGTTAGTCTTCATGTCTATCTCATTTGGCACGGAGATAGTGTTGCCTATATTGTGTTTAATTGTTATTTGAGGAAATTCGTTCATATTTTTTTTATTATGTTATCTAAATTATAACATTTTTTCAGCTTTAAATCAATTCAGATAATTTTTTTTTCAGTAGTTCTCGGTCATCATCAACGTGAGACCACCCTAGGGTATAAGTTTTATCCATCTCTGCTCCTTTTGTGAAGTGGTAATGGTTAACAATAGCCTTATCAGCCCTAACAAAGATGCCCATCTTCTTCATTTTTGCCATTAGAAGATTATCAACTCCGCAATGATAGAAGTCTGTGTCAAAAACCTCACCGATTTTCTCAATAATATCTTTTCGAATCATGAAATGTTCATTGGCGTTACCTTCATCAAACGAGAGCTCCCCGGTATTGAAAGCCACGTAACCCTTCTCTCCAACGGCTAACGCTTCGTTAATAGACTCTGGGGTAAACTCTGTATCGTTGGATGCAAAGACAATCCAATCACCAGTTGACTCCTCAACCCCTTGTTTGACAAGTTTAGGAACTCCTGTCCTATTTTCATAGCTATCTTGCTTAATTATCACTTCTATGTTGCTTTTCGGATAATTAAGAGCCTCTATAGAGTCCGTACAGCGTTTTAATCCGTCTTCACGACCCAAAGTAGGTATAACGAAAGTAATTTTTGGCCTGACCGTCTCTTTGTAGAACTGACCGTCTGAAATGTATTTTTGATTAGTCGGACAAAAAGCTAGGGCCTTCTCCCAGTGTTCCTTGCTCTTATCTTTTTTGCCAACCCACCAATAACTTGTATAAAGAAATTCGTGTGGAATATTTTCGTAATAAGGAACGTGGTTAGAATAAAATGGGAGCTGGGTCACCGAGAGAGCTGCCTCACAGTAAGCGATTGTTTGCTGGTGCATTCCTCTTCCATAATAATATTCAGCAATTCTCATCAGCGGTTCTCTGCGAGCCTCTTTTTCGAAAGACTTTGTCCACCAAATAAGCATATTGTCGACATCTCCCATCGCCCTATAACAGTCGCCAATATAAAGCATAGATTGGGCGGCCTCTGTACCCCATTTTCCCATAGCTATATGATTTTTAAATTCCTTTATGGCTGATTTATATCTTCCACAATAAAGCATTTCCCTAGCAAAATAATGTGAGTTTCGGTCATTATCCGGATTATTGAAACAGTCGACAGCCAGCCCTTTAAGATATCCAGAACGGTTTGTTTTCTCATTTTGAAAATGTTCGAGCTTAATAATATCCTCATCCAGGTAAATAAGTTTTGATGGACCTTGGAGAACCTCGTGAATTATCCCGACCCACTTTACTTTACTTCTATTATAAAATTTGCTCTGTCTAAATTTAATAACCGGATTGCCAAACGGGTCATGGTTGAACACAAAGTTATATTCAAATTGCTCATACCCGTCGTCGATGAATTGGTTTATCTTATCAATATCTAATTTTGTAAAAACTTCATCGCAGTCCATTGTAGAAATCATGTCGTTCTCTGCAAAACTAACACTGTAGTTTCTCGCACTGGCAAAATCAAAAAGAGAATCCCCAGCGTTAACCACCGGAGCTTCTCCTTCTACTACAAATTTATTGTTTATTTTTTCAGCCAAATCTTGGTCTATCTGTATTCTGAATTTATCTCCAACAGCTTGGACCTTGCACCCCAAACTCTTTGCTATTTCAACAGTGTTGTCTGTTGACCCCGTGTCTAACAGGCACACCTCGCCGCCTCTTTCTTGAAAGTCTTTTAAGGAACTCATCATTTTTGGCACGTGGTTCTCTTCGTTCCTCGCTATTAAGACCACGCTAAATTTTGGCTTGTTCATTTTTTTGCGGATTAATTATTAAAATATTATTACATAAAACTATAAGTTTGAGGCTTTTCTGGGGTGGGTTCTGCTGGAGGAGGGATTACTGGAGCCTCAACGACAGCAAGTTCTTCGATGATTTCTTCTGCCTCTTCCTTGTCAAACCACTTTTTAATAGTATCGAATATCATATATTTAATCTTCATCTTCATCTTCACCTTCTTCATCTTCTTGCTCGGTGCCCTCTCCTGTTTCCTCTAGGAGTTCTTTCTCCTGTTTAGCAGCTTCAGCTTCTTGAGCTTTTTTATCACCGCTTCTTAAAACCTTAATAAGAGTTTTATGCTCGGAAATAAAATCCTCCCGAGACATTGTTATGCTTGAAGACTTAACTTCATTCTTTTTTTCGTCTTCCACTTTTCTAAAAATTTCTTTCAACATATAATTAAAAATTTATTAAATATCCCGCTGCCTCAATCTGTTTCCATTCCGAGTCGGTGATTGTTACGGTAACTTCTTTGCCAATAAGACCACGAGCGTCACGGTCTATCATATAAAGCCCGGCTCTTTCAGCCTTAATCTCCATCAGCTTTCCCCCGTAAACAACACCATAGTTACCATGGAGAGAGTTTCTGACCTGGTGTTTATCGTTTTCTCTAATGAATTTTGCGACATCCATATTATTATTACTATTAATTGTTATAAAATAAGCCATTAAAGATTGAGTGTAGTCTGGATGGTATCTTTTATATTCTTGCCAATAAGTGTCTTCTATTTCATTATACACCACTGTCGCATAAACGCCAGTGACAGCGTGGTTCAGTCCACCCCCTGGAGAAAGAATGTCACTTGGATTTTCATAGTTAGCAAATCGAACAATTGCCTGGATTGGAGAATAGATTAAATTATCAAATGAATTGACCCATTCATAGTTAATAGCAATTCTTTTAAGACATTCCCGGCCTTTAGCATACATCGCTTCAGTGATAAACTTTGGGTCAATATTATCTTGAAAATTATCAGCTAACCAGAACATCGATTGAGGAATCAACCCATAGTTTTTAATAGCATTAGCCACCATGAACTGATAAGCACCACTAGATGTTGTCCCCCCGAGAGTGCCCGTAAATCTTTCTGAAAAATTATAAAGCCCGTCTTTTTTATATTCAGCAAAAAACTTTAAGTCGTCCTGGCTTAAAACTCCTTTTGATTCTAAATAGGTAAGTAATTTAGCTATGGTCTTCAAGGCAGAATAAGTAACACAGAATTGAGTGTCATAAGTTCCTTGCCATTGGATTTCGTGCTCGACAGAAAATGGCTTCCAGTTTTTATCTGGAACCAAAATATCGTGGACAATAGCAGAATTTCCTCCGGCTTGCCAGTCGAACTTGCCCCGTCCTAATAATACTCCAGATTTTATTTCCTCCATGAATTTGGAATTAGTAAACTAAAAATAAACACAACAACAGCCCCAACTAAAGATATTAATAAATCAAAGTTATTATGTATCAATAGAAAAAAAGTAATAATCCCTAGTGGGAAAGCTATGCACATATTATTCTGGCTGTTTAAAAACTTTACGGTCCCTATATTCAGCAGCTTTTCCTGGATTGTAATTCTTTACCGGCGTCAGCCACCCTACGACCCTACTATAGACGATACATTCTTGACGTTCTAATTTTGTTGGGGCCATATAATAAAAGTTAATAAATAAAGTTGGTCGTTATAGTGCGACCAGACTTATCGCCTGCCCTTCGCACGGCAGACTCTTAACAATAGTTCAGCGACTTCCTCGAGTGATAAATTTTTAAATAAGAAGTGCCAAGCCGCTTCTCTTTCACTATCCAACAATAATAAGTTGGAAGGTGTTGACGGTCCGTGATTAACACGATTGGTAATATGGTGCTTCACCATTTTACCGGTTCTCTTCCATCGTTTCATTGTCGGTTAGTTTTAAAAAGAACGATTAATGAATAATAGTAGGGAAGAGACTATGATTCAGACATAATGTCTATTGCTTTTTTAGTCAAGCTCCCCCCTACTATCTATATCAATTTTTGATATTTACTTTTTAGTAGGGATTCTCTCTTCAATAATTGTGGTTAATTTGGTTATTGCAGTCGATTGAATTTGAAGTTGAAGGTTAGTATTTTCGATAGCTTTCTTAACTTCCTGGGTATCGTTCTGCTGGGTCTTTGTCAGCTCATCAATCGTTTCTCTTTGGGCATTAATTCTTTGCTCTTGAAGTTGAAGAGCAGTGTCATTATCCTTAGTTGGGCTAGTTAAATAAATAAAACCGGCGATAACCACACCGATAATCGACAATCCCAGAGACAGTTGCTTATAAATAAAACTAGCCACGGTTCCCATTTGATTTTCTCTCACTGTTTTTTGAGACGACACCTTGTCGGCCTCGCTTGTCGCAGAGGCAATAACCTTGGTCGCTTCATTGGCCGCTTGAGCAATAACCCTAACCGCATCGGTTGCAGCATTGCATATTTCTTCTTTAGCTAGGGCTGTTGCTGATTTAGGCATATGTTTATTTATTGTTTGGTATTATAATCGCCTTTTCTTTTTCGATTGAACTAGCACTATATTTATAAACCCCAATCTGAACTAGGACTAAAGCCCAGATGGAACGATATAAGGTGTCGAGAATAACTGGACCTAAGTCCTTCCATTCATTGATGGTTGGTAGGTTCGCCTCGAACACCGCATTCCAAGCCGGAGTAAGAATAAGCATGCCGAAGAAAATACCAGTGAAAGTGACTAAGAATGACTTAATCTGATGACCCAATTTAGTTGTAGAGAAAAATAGTTTAATTTTCTCGATGAATTGTTTCATACGTTTATGTATTAGTATTTACACTTTTAACATTAGCAATTAAATTCGTGTTATAAGATTTTATATTTGCTTTTAGGTTGGTGTTTAGAGATTTAAGGTTAGTTGGGCCAGAGGCTGCTGGCTCATAAGTAATAACTATAATACCTTGTTTACCCCCAGGATTTCCAACCCCAATCGGACCTCCTCCTGCTCCACCATACAAACCTGCTCCACCAGTAGCATATCCACCACTTCCTCCACCAGAACCGTGGGTCGAGTCCCACTCTGTTCCGCTCCCTGCAACAGATGAACTGTTTCTGGCACTGCCAGCACCTCCAGACCCGTTTCCACCTGTTCCTCCGGCACCACCAGCTGCACCATTACCACCGGCTCCATTAGGACCTGCTGCTCCTCCACCGCCACCAGTATCAAAGGTGTTTGTTGCTCCGTTACCACCAGAATATTTAGTTGCACCAACTCCGCTGGCTGCTGCTCCGCCAGAACCAGCAGTCTCGAAATTTGGTGCAGCAGCACCACCTTTTGCTCCGCAAGATGAAGCTCCTAGATTAGCACCATTAAACCAAGTATCTCCGCCTGCCCCCCCAGTAGTATTACTAGCACCAGCATTACCACCGCCGACACCAACAGAATAACTTATAGAGTTTCCTGGGGTTAAATCTAAATTAGTAATTTTAGAATAAGCACCACCACCAGCACCAGCACTTTGAGTTCCGCTTTTCCAAGACCCAGTCCCGCCACCACCAATAGTCTCAATGGAATTATTAGAATCATTCCAATCTGATGGGACCGTCCAACTTCCTGCTCCTGTTGTAGTTAAAAATATTCTTGTTGACATATTATTAAGCGACTACTGATTGCTGGTCAGGAGACGGATTAAAGAAAATAGTATCAGCGTCTACTGCGAAACCAATTACTTTAATAATTGCATCCGCACCGGTTGGAATTGTTTCTTGGATAGCTCCCAAAGTTTCTCCAGCATATAAAGTCGCTCCAACTGTCCAGTTCCAGGCATCAAATCTAACCATAGAAACTGGTAAGGCAACTTTCATAGCTTGAGTATCGTTTTTAGCTTCCATGGCAATTCCAATTAAACCTTTACAGGTTGCAACAGCGTCAGCGTCAACTTCTAACCATTTAGAAGAGGAACCCATAAACACTAAATCTCCAGCGGCTGCAGTATATCCAGAAGCAAAAGAATTAGTAGAATTACCGGTGCAATAAGCATCTGTCGCTGGCAGGGTTAAATCAAATCCAGAGCCAGAGGTAACCTCAACTGTTGTTGAAATAGTGGAGAGGACTGGTCCAGTATATCCAGTATAACCAGTGGCTCCTTGTGGTCCTGTATATCCAGTGGCTCCAGTGGGACCGATTGGCCCTGTATAGCCAGTGGCTCCGGTTGGTCCGATTGGGCCTGTATAGCCAGTAAAGTTTCCGGCTCCAGTGTAGCCAGTATATCCAGTTGGGCCGATTGGTCCGGTATATCCAGTAAAGTTTCCTGCACCGGTATAGCCAGTGTATCCAGTCGGACCGATAGGTCCGGTGTAACCAGTAGCTCCGATTGGACCAGTGTAACCAGTGTAACCAGTGGGTCCTTGAGGTCCGGTATATCCAGTGAAATTACCAGCACCAGTATAACCAGTATATCCAGTGGCTCCTTGTGGTCCCGTGAAACCGGTGGCTCCCGTTGGTCCGACTGGGCCAGTATAACCAGTATACCCAGTGGCTCCAGTGGCTCCGGCTGGAGCAGATACTGCAAAAGATGTTTCTATATGGGAAGCGAAAGCCGTTCCTTGATAAACAAAAGTCATGACTTTTGACGCTGTATCAGTAAAAGCTAAAACATTTATAGCTATTCTGTCAGTTGTAAGCAAAGAATAAGTTGAGCCTGGCACTATATATTCAAGCACATCTTCTTGAGGAGCAGCAGAACTTGTTGCGTTTATATCTGCGGTTGCTTGTGTTGTAAATAAAATAGTCTTTTCTCCGGCATCAGTTATTTTTGAAATTTCATATTTGAATCTATTGTCTCCGGTAGCAGACGCAACATAAAACCATCCATGAAAAGTCCATTTTCCTCCTGGGATTTCTGTATTTCCAGGAACCATAGAAACAGTGGCGTAACTGTCAAGTGAAACTCCACCAGTGTCTCCAGATTGGACAGTGGCTGACTCATTAACTTGAATATTAGAAACAGGGACACGAGTAAGTGTCTCGTAGTCAGTTGTTATTGAAACAGAGGCTCCGGCCGCTTCGTTAGTCAAAGCAGATGAACCAATAAGCGTTAAAGTTGATGCAGCGACAGTTCTTATGGTCCAAGTTGCATTATTGCCAGCGTTCGTAGCTCCAGTAACCTTTATTTTATTGCCAGCTAAAAAACCATCGGTTATAAAACTTCCTGCATCAGCTCTAGTTATCGTATCGGGAGTAGAAGCAGTGACAAAAGCGATTGTATTATTGTTTGTAATTGTTGGGCCGATGATGTCAGAGCCAACATTATCAAAATATAAAGTTAAACCAGAAATATTACCCGCTGGGCCAGTGTAACCAGTATATCCAGTATATCCAGTGAAATTACCGGGTCCAGTGTAACCAGTATATCCAGTAGGGCCCGTAGCCCCGTCTGAAGCAGCCTGCCCCTCTGGACCAGTATACCCGGTGAATCCCGTCGGACCGATAGGTCCAGTATATCCGGTAAATCCAGTATAACCAGTAAAGTTTCCGGCTCCAGTATAGCCCGTGTAGCCAGTCGAGCCGGTTGGACCTTCTGGCCCTGTATAACCAGTAGCACCAATTGGGCCAGTATAGCCCGTTGCACCGACAGGTCCGGTGTAACCAGTGGCACCAGTTGCAGAAGCAACTCCAGCAGGACCAGTATAACCAGTGTAACCGGTGTAACCGGTCGGGCCTATTGCTCCGGCAGTGTTTGTGTTTACCCAGTCGCTCGTTGTAGAATCCCACGTCCAAACAGAATCAGTGGAGCCTACCATAGCAAAATATCCGTCAGCTCCGACGGGGTAAGCAGCAGCTAGAGCGGCTGGTGTAGCAAACCACCCAAGATTCATCGGGTCACCGATTTTATTTGCTAAGTATCCCATATATTTTAAATTTTATTCTTTATTAACCCGTGCTTTTGAGCTTCCATAATCATCGCTGGTAATTTTTCAATCACTACGTTGGTCTCAAAAACATTTTTTCTATTTACTTCAATAATTTCCTCAAGGCTAGTAGCTAAATTAGCTACCAACGAGTCAATCTTATTGGTATTATCCTGGCTGACAGTGGCTACTCTATCGACAATCTTATCTAATAAAAAAGTTTCACCTTTTACTACGTCAAAGGCATTTAATGCAAAAGAAACATCAGCTTCGAGCGATGTTTTTTGAGAAGTCAATATTTCCACTATTTTTGAGAGTGAGTTTATTTCTGCTGACAAAGTGTCTTTTTTTGATTGAAGAAACGCAACCTCCTTAGAGATAGCTAAAGGCAATTCAGACTCTTTTATTTTAAGTTCCTCAATCCTTCCTCTAATTTCATTCATTCTTGTTTCAATATCCGTATTCGAGGCGGTTAGCTCATTATTTATTCTCTGAAGCTTTTCCCTCTCCGATATCAAAACGGAAACAGCTGACAGAATAGAGTCTCGTTGTTCAGCCCAGGTTTTTAAATTCTCCTTTTGTTCCGAAGTCATTTCTGGGTCCATATTTTTAAAATTATTTAGTATCTAAAACTATAATCGATAGCCCCGTTGAAAGTCCCTCCGGTTACTTCCAAGATGAAAGCTTCTCCCGGACGACATTCAAAGCGTGGGACGCCATCCATTCCTGGTTCATCTTGGACTGTGATACCTTGACCAGCATCAAGAGTAAATGAGGCAACAGTTCTTGTCCCACATTTTACAATTAAATTACCGGCAGAGGCTAAATCCCCGATTAGCTCATGGATGTAAATATAGGCATCCGTTTGTGCCGCTATAACAGTTGTTGACCCAATTGGTGCAGTAACTGGGGCTGCTATTTTTTTCGAGTGTGCATCGTTCTGCATATTTTTAAAATTATTAATTAGTTACTCTTCCTAGCTAAACCCCCGAGGCGAGTCGGGGGCTTAATAGATAGACTAAACAGTAGCACCGTCGCCATCAGACCACATCCAACCACGAAGGTCAGAAGCACCCATAACAGCTAAGGAGTTGAAGTTTAATACCAAGTCCTGGTTACCTAGCAAGTCAATGACTGCCGGTTCAGCACGAGTTGGCAAAGCTTCAATATATAAGAAACCAAAATCCTGTGTCATCATTTTGGAATCAAACATACCCCACATTAATCCATCCATTGCTAAGTTCTGATACGGAGATAGTTCTACTATCTTGAAAGTATCAGTAGCTGGAGCATTGTTGAAGACATTAGTCTGTTGAGGAGCTAAACCTTTATCAATCGTGCCCTTGATTGTCTTGGCAAATTGAGCAGCGGTTGAACCTCTGCGAACAACTAATGTATCTAAATCAGAAACAAGCGGATTACCACGACCGTCCTTTTTTTCTGAATGTAATCTGCGAGCAGCAAGCAAAGATGAATAAGTGAATTGAGGTGAATTTGTAGCACCATCAACGATAACATTGGACCATGCAGCACCACCGTCTTCACGAGGATGAGCTTGTGACCAATATTCTACGGAGTCAGCACCGATAGTAGCTACCGGAGTTGAAGTACCAACCGCATTGATTGGAGTCCAAGTGAAAGAAGTGTTGAAACCTTGAGCTAGAAGAGATTGAGCTAAATAATTTTTAGCGTGTTCAATCGCATTTTTACCTTCGATAACCTTACTCTTCACAGAACCTTTAATCTTAGCAGCTGCGGATTCGAATAAAAAGAAATTGGTTTGGAATGTCAAACGTACTTTTTTTGTGAAGTGCATTTGAACATAGTTCTTTGAATAACCTTGAATTGGAGCATCAGATGCACCAATACCACCATCTGGGATTATTTCAGCCATACCTAGACCAGTTACACCAACGTCGGTATAAATACGTTCGTTGTTGTCAACCTTATACATGAAATCCAAGTATTCGGGTTTAACTGTTGGAGATACTTTTGGAGCAACGTGTTTTAAGACATTGTTCACGATAACTGCATAATCATTAATTGTTCCTAACATATATTTGTTGTATTAAAAAATAATTAAACAGTTATGAACTTACCAATGATAAGTTTATCAGTGGCAGCTCCGTACGGCTCGACTTGACGTACGACACCAACAGCACTCGTAGTGTGAGTATTGTTGACGATTGAGGAACTTGCACCAAGAATCATATCCTGCCCGTTATCAGTGGCAAGAGTATCGTTGGTTGTTGGGAAGATAAAAGTATCTTCATCTGATGGCACGATATAAGGAACACGAGTCTTAGCATCAGCGGCAGCGATTGTTTCGTTGCAAACACCCAAAATAGTAGCTCTAGTTGAACTACTTGTGGCTGCTACAGCTAAACCGCCTGTTAAATCCAGGATTTCTCCTAGAGTAGTAACAACGCTAGCACCTTTATTAGCTTCCGCTAATTGACGTGTATTCTTTATGGTTGCCTGTTTAATTACACCCATAGAATTAATTTTAAAAGTTGGTTAATTAATCCGCTAGGAGTTCGATGGCTTTTGCTTCTGACATTCCGGTTGCGACAATTTCATCAATTGATTTACGCATCTCCGGAGAGTAATCAGTCTTTGCGATAGTTCCTCCTGGGAACTGCATCGCATTAACTTTTTCTTGAACATTTGCACCTTTTAATACTCTTTCTTGAATAGTCTCCGATGGCTTAAACATGTTTTCACGAGCGAGCTCTAGGACTGTCATTAATTCTTTACCACTCTTGTTTTGCCAATTGTAGTTGGAATCAACGAAGTCAAAGAATACTTCACGAGTGTCTTCATCTTTAAGTTCAGTATGTCTATCAACAAATTTCTCTAAAGTGTTTTTAACGTCCGTGGCTAAACGCTTTTGTTGGACAATCGCTTCGATGTCCTCCTTGGTCGCTCCGCCCAGTTGTTTCAGCCGTTCCTTGTCAGCAGCTAAAGTTTCATCTTCTGGCTCTAGCGGTTCTTTCACTTCCTCATTTTTTTGATTTAGAGGGTTAGTGAATCTGTCAGTTCCATTAAGAGTTTTAAGATTGCTCTTAGCCGTCTTAATTTCTTCTGCTAATAGTTGACGTTGGTCATCGGTCTTAGCAAGTTTTCTTCGTTTGACTAGGTCAAGAAGCTCAATTCGCTTTTCGTAGGACTCGTCAGACTCGAACTTACCTTTGTTAGGAACACGAAATTCGTATTCGTCCGATTTCTTCTCATCAACTGGAGGTTTGCTGGTATCCTCCGGCTTAGTTGGTTCTGGAGTTTCCTCCTTCACTTCTTCCGCCTTGACTTCCTCTTTTGGAGAAAGCACTTTTCCAGCTTGGACTGAATTTATTGACTCTTCCAGCTCTCTATCGAGTTCGGTTTCATCAATAACGTCCTCTTTTACTTCTTCTATATTATTATCCATATAATTATCCGCCTGTATCGTAGACGGTGACGATGGTTAATTAAATTATATCATTTTTTGGAGATAAAGGCAAACTATCTATCAGTGTATTTGATAAATTTTACGATTCTTTCCAGCTTCTGTCTTAACGTGTCGAGGTTGACTGAACCTTCTGTTAAAAACGAGATAGCGTGCTTCTGAAAATCGCCGTCCATCGAGTCGTTAAAGTCTCCGACGGAGACAGAATACTTGATTGGGACGATTACTAAATAGACCTCCTTATCAACCTGCTTATAAAAAAGGATATTGTCAGCTGGTCTGAAGACTTTATTAAAAACTTCCAATAAATCCTCTCTCTCAACTGGCTTTCCACAGGTTCCTTCAAAACCAGAAGGTAAAACACCTTTGAAAAAATAGTCATTAATGGACATTTCTTTTCCTTGAGTGTTTTTGATAATTACATTTTTCACCTTTGCCTCTAATGGTCTTGAAGTAGCCGCTGCTCTTGGAGCTGCTGCTGCCCTTTTAACTACTGGCACTACTTTCTCTTCCTCTTTTTTTGTTTGAATGTTTTCCATATAATTTCCAGGCCGTATCGTGGCCGGTGACGATGGTTAGCCCCACTTTCGTGAGGGGTTAATTAAATGACTTTTCTAAATTCCCCATGATATTTTACACAGGCATTACAGTAAGCTTCATACGCATCTATTTTATCATTAAAATATCCTAGTTGGTTATTTTTCCCATTATAGTAGATTCTTGCTCCCCACTTTTTATGACCCTTGTGCCAAGAAACTCCTTTAAATCCACTTGTATTACTCTTTTGTTTTCCTTGGTTCATTAAATTTTGAGAACGAGTACAGACCCTTAAATTATATTTCTGATTATTAAGGCCGTTCCCATCTATATGGTCAATATCTAATCCTTTCTTAGCGGTAACAATAAAAGAGTGCATAAGGACTGTTTTTTGTTTTCCTCCATCCACTTTTAAGTTTCTTCCAGCATAATAAGTATTGCCGCTCTTAACCGCAAACCACTTATTTTTATTTAACACGTCGAAAATAGTTTCATCTACTAAAGCGTATTTATTTTGTGTTAATTTTATTTTTCTCATTTTTTATTTAATTTCAAGTTTTTGAAGCTTGAATAAAACTTTTGCAAGAATTTCTCCTGCTCCGGTCTTATCTTTGACCTCATATCCTTGATATAATCATTAGTTAAAACTAATACCGGAACATCCATGTTTATTTTAGCAATCCCATAGACCTGCTCGATTAAAGCAAACTCTATTGGGTATGGATGGGTATAGTTTATGTTTATTTTTTCTCCCTTTTTCATGTCCTTGTCTAAAACACAAGCCAACTGTCTTCCGACTTCGACTACGTTTATTCTGTCGCTTTCAACAAAGGCTGCTTCAAGAGTATCGGAATTGACACCTCCAACTAACATCGAAGCTAGCTCCTCGGCCCCTATCTCAAACTCGTCCCCGGATTTGGAGATAAATTTAAGTAACTTATTCTTGATGGAATCTTCAGAATAATTTACCTGTACGGTATAGTTTTCTTTTTTAATTTCTTTTGGAGTAGGCATATTATTCTTTTGGCTCGTGTAGAGAGCCTTTTCTTATCGCATCTAATAAGTCGACCATTGTCCGCAGCATAGTCCCCTGAGTATCAAGAGTTATGGTGTTTACTATTGTTTTCCACTGGCTCTTGTCGTCTACCAAAGGAACTTGGGACATACAATCTTTCATCAACTCAATAATAGTCGAGGCATGCTCACTTTGAGCAAGGGCTATTTTTCTTTGCTTTAAGCTCTGTTCATTTTCCATAAAATTACATATTAGCGGCTGCCCGTCCTAAACTAGCATCAACGGCACTCCCCATCTCGGTTTGTGGTCGTGGAACTTCGTTAGGATTTTGAGCCATCATTGGGTCAGTACCATCACCAGCCATTTGCTGTCCCATCGGAACAACCTCTCCGCCAGACCCGCTGCCACCAGCCATGTTTTGCATAGCAGTAGCTTGAGCATCGACCTGCATCTGTTCTTGTTGCATTTGTCTTTGAGCGTCTGAAGGTTTCTTGGCAATGATAGCGTCGTAATCGACCTTTGATACATAATCAAAGATATCTCCGTTTTGGATATCGAGTAATTTCTCGAGAGCCATCAATTGAGAAGCCGCCCCTTCTGGGTCCTTGTTTCTCATTGAAAATATAAGAGTTATCTGATTAGTAATCACAGGGAATAATGCCATATAAGTCTGTTTCTGAATTTCTAACGATGGGAGCAACATTGAATCCGGGTCGATAATAAAATCAATATAGTCGGACATATGTCCAGCATTTTTCATTTCATCAAATAATCCTTTAGCAGAAATCTGACGAGTTGGAACCCCTTCCATAACTTCACCATCTTGATTGAAGTCGAAGTTTAATCTCAAATTCTTAGAAGCGGCAGCAACCATACTAACAGGAATGCCTTCATCGTTTAAAACTTCTTGTGATTCAACAAAGTAATCTGGGTTCTGTCTAGCGAACTCTGCTAACTGGTCGTCTGAATCAATCATGAAAATTTTATCAACAGCGTAGGTTTGTCTAATCCAGGTGTTAGCGATATGAGCATCAGTTTCAAGACCCATAACCATGGAATTCTTAGGAGGAGTTAATCTGTTGTAAGCGGCCTCCTTCATAATAACAGTTGAGCCTAAAGTGTTTTCACTATTAGCCCCAGCCACAATATTGTTGATACCGGTGTTCTCTTCGATGTTTTGTTTCTGAAGTTGTCCGTATTTAATACCAGCTTCAACATTTCCGGAGGTTTTAATAACGTCAATATCAGTACCTGGATGCTTTGGATTAACAATGTTTGGACCTCTCTTATAAGAAGCAGAGCCATTCTGAACTTGAGCACCAAAAAGCAACGGAAAAATTTCCGCTTCAACCTGTTGAGCATTAAGAGAATTAATATAAGTATAGATAGCGGTGTTACCTCTCATCATCTCGTATAAACCAACCCCGTGAGGGTCATTCATATCACGAATAAAACAGCGAGCGACAACAACGGAACCGTGGGAGCCATCGTTAGGAAGTTCTCCATCATAAATAACCATCTTCCCGCAAACAACGGTATAGCGATTCATTAAAACATTTTCGTAGTAACCGATAGTAACGCTAGTGTGAGCTTTTTCAGAATTTTCATCCTTAGCCTCTTCGGACACGGAGCAATACTCTAGTTTCTTTTTATTCTTTTTAGCTTCCGGATACATCTCGTAGAATAAATCCTTCTGCATGTCCTTTTCGTAATAAACTTCAGTCTGGCTCCAGTAGTCTCCATTATTAAATCCGATACCAAGCCAAGTCCTCTTAGGGTCTAGCGGTTCACGATAAATATCGTCGAATAAAATTTTATCAACACCGTTTCTTTTAGTCTGAACACGACGTGGGTAAACTCTCCACGCAGCCCAACCGTAGGTAAACAAATTTTGATAAGTAACCATTAAGGTGTTGCCGCCGTTGCCGCCGGTCATAGCCCAGGTTCTCTTCCATAATTCGTACATCGCCTTTCCGTAAACCTTATCGTCAGCTAAAACAGTTGCATCTGGTAATTTTCCAGCTAGAACCGAAGTAGCAATCATAATTTTTGAAAATGCAATCGGCTCTTGGGACACAGGAACTCCGGAACGGTTCTGGTCACGGTCAGTAAGCTTCTGCGGATAAACATTAATGTCGTAGGCACCGTTAGCCATCTTATTATAGAAGACCATCGAGCCCCAACCACTCTTCTCGTACAGCTTTTGGCCATAAGAAACATTGGTGTTCATTATATTTATACCAATCTCGGCAGCAAGGGTATCGAATTTTTCTCGATACTGACTCTTTTTCATCTCCTTCTTCTTGCCATCAATAAATTCAATGACCCCTTTGTCTCCTTTTAATTTTGGATTATCCATATGAAATTTTTAAAAATATATATTACTATTATACCATTTCCAGAAAGATTAAACAATAAAAATGTCAAATAAAAATAATTTAATGAGAAATTTGTCCAGTTTCTTCTCCGAAAATCGCTTTCATGTGTGAAAAACCCTCTCCCGCACTCGAATCATTGTTATAAATGCCCTCTTCTTGTAAAATAGCGTAGCCAATTGAAGCGGCCATGATAACATCATCATGTTTCTTATCCATTGCCTCCGGTCGTCCCTTAATATTTCTCACAAAAGTAAACATTTCATCCAAAATCTGTGCCGGGAACCCCTTTTCCATCCGAAACATAATAGCTTTCAGTGCAGCGAGTGCAAACGGTCTCGTTGCCGAGGTCGTCTTCCATCCGAAGAACTTAGTCACTTTTTGAGTAATGTCATCAAAAACCTTCCTATAGTAAAGATTAATATACCCCATCTTCTCCAGAGCATCGTTAACCCAAAGCCCATCTTTATTAACCTCAATCCCAAGCAGAGCAAAATTATAGTACTTCCCGAGCTTGTAAGCCTCGGTCGCTAGCTCGTCCGGAGCAACGTGCGACATATAAAGTGCATCGCACTCCTCCGTCTTCTGGTTAATCACATAAAGAACCTGGGCATCGCCGTGAGCAAGCCCTTCCGCAGTATCACCCCCAATAATATACTTAACTCCCACTTCCGGCTCCCGAAACACCTCGAGCGAACCGGAGGAAACCTCGTTAAAAAGTACCTTTCCTTTTTCACCGGTAGTCAGCTCCCCTCGCATACCCTTCTCGGCAACAGCTAAGAGAGCCGCAACTTTAGCGGTAGCAAAGTAAGTCTGACCCGTGGATAGGAAGGCTTCCTCTTGGGTAGTTGGGTATTCCTGCATCAGTGACTTAATCGCATCCGGAGAATTCTTTCCACCGAACTGTAGCCACTTCATATAATAATAAGTAATCTCCTTGTCTGTTAAATTGTGTTCCGCCTGGTACGACGCCCAGTCAATCTCACAAATATCCATATCCTTAGTGGGAACTGGCTCGTAAATTTTCTTCATTTCCATGTCATCGTACTGCCAGTTATAGAAGTGAGGAATAAACTGCACCTGGGAGAGTTGGGGTGATATCTTATCCCGGGACAACCAGTTCTGTTGGAAGATTTCGTAGAACCGACCAGCCATACCTTCTGCTGTGCTTTCTATAAAAATAAACCCGTCAAACGGTACCGTCGGAAAAGTACCACGCTCCACTTCCTCCGCCCGCTTAGGAAAAGCCACGCACATTTTAGCGAACTCGGATATGTGAACATAGTGGTAAGTACCGGAACGACCGGAGACTGACACAGCGAGCGATGATGTGGAACCTTGCTCCGGTCCGTAGTCAATAACCACCTGCACCTTGCGGGCTGACCGGTGGTTAATCTTAAAAAAAGCATCCTTTACATCCTCCGCCATGTTTCTCAAAGCAAACTCAATCTTCTTATCGAAAATTTCTGTAGCGTCCTGCACCTTATGGGCAATAATGATTCCTTCCCGGTTGGAATTAAATAGAATCGAGTCGAGAATAAAGAGGTCTATAAAAGTCGTGAAACCAAGTTGTCGGGATTTCAAAATTACATGCCTATGCCAAGGTCTCTCGACATTAATATAATTATCATAAAAGTGAGCCTGGGCTCGGTTCATCTGGAAGACTTTCCTATCGCCATCTTTGGAAATAATCCAATACAGGTGAGACAGTCTCCACTTCTGGTCCTTAATAAGGTCCGGGTTAGCAGTTAACTCATCAACAACCTTTTCATTATGTACCTGTTGGCTGTCCATTTATTTATATCCAAGTAAATTTTTTATATCCAAAACCACGCCATCGACTCTTCCATCCTCAATTGCTTGAGCAAGAATTAGACATGCTTGTTCTAATTTTTCAATTTCAATTGGTTGCATATTATTTTTTAAAATTATCAAACCCCATCTGGGCTAGTTTTAAAAGATGTTCTTCTCGCTCCTCGAAATACCTCTTCTGGTTCCTCACCTGTCCCAATAACTGGAAGATAACAAAAAGCGAAGTCGGCTCCAAAGTCGAATCTATCAACTGGAACCTCTCATCCTTAGTAAGGGCTTCGTACGCCCGATAAAATCCGTGAGTAGTCATATAATTCTTGCTTCCGCCAACCAATTTACAATAGGTTAAAAATCTAATTGCTCACCCTCCTCCACCATTTCCACTGGTACTTCGACTACCGGAGGTTTCTTAATCGGGGTGGACTGGGTATTTAAAGTCTGGTTCTCGATATTCTGCAAAATAACAGTCCGCAGCTTGTTTCCACTCGGATGGTCATTCGGCTTTTCCTTTGTCTGGTTAAACCGAGACCAGGCGGAGCCAATCGCATTCAGTGCTCCGATGAGGTCCTTGTTCGAGAAATCAGAAAAACCCCTAGCCTTGAATTCACTCATGGCAGCTAGAGCTAAATTATTAGAATCAACAGCTAGTTGCGTCATAGCATAATTGAATCCAGGTTTATTCTCGATGTGTGAAGAAATGGAATTTGCTACGTTAGCCGAGTAACCAACATCCAGGGCAATCTCCTTCTTGGTTGTACCCTGTGCCCCGAAGACACGTTTTGCATAAGCCATTTGTTTCATTGATGATGCTCTTTTTCCACAATACATATACAACAAGTATAACACACGTTGGGTGCTATATCAAGCCAAAAAGAGGTCGGGACACAAGTGTCCCGGTGTAATTGCCTAATATTAGCAAAGTAGTGGGACACGGGACATGGGACATAACCTTTTAGGAAAGTTCTGTATAATATATATACTCTTTTTTACCTTTTTATCTATAATCTATTTTATTCAATTCTTATGTCCTTATGTCCCTAAAGTATATATATTAACTAATATTAAATAAAATACCTCGGGACATAACTATTTTGTTATGCACCTCTTATGTACCCTCATGTCCCTACATATTGCCATATATTGTCAAGGGATGGTTAGACCACCCTTTCCAGTAGCGGGACACAACAAAATAATTCATGGACCCCCACTCCTTATTCCAGTCTCATCAAATATAAATATTCTTATTATAGTTTTACGGCTTAAACTGAAATAAGAAAAAGTTCTATTGGGATTGAATCAGAAAATTCTACACGCTGGATTCGGTAGGGACTGTTTTTTAATATGGTAAATTATTTATATGGAAGGGGAGACCCCCCCCACGCCCCCCCCTCCCCCCCCCTATTTTATGACTAGCCAATAAATAAAAACAAAAAAAATAATGTATATATTTATTAATGAGGGCATAAGGAAGCCCGCAAAAGGCGGGCAGTTATTAAATGAGGGAGGCAGTAGAGCGAGCCAATTATTAAGCCACCCCGAGAGAGTACACAACCGAAGCCCAGCCAACACCCCCGCACCATAGCACCCAGCACCACAACGCCCGCCCCTTGTCAATTATACTAAAAGCACAGAAAAAGCGACGCCCCACAAAGCCCACCACCGCACGAAGCCGACCCGAGCCGACCAACAACACCCCCGCAAATTAGCCCTATTTAATAAAAAGTTATCCACAGAAAAGCATTGACAGGCAGTGCCACATTTGATATAATTATTATAGATTTAACAAATTAATAAAACAATATGACAAGCCAATTTTTAACCAATAAAAACGGGGCTAAAAACGCCCGCAGTCAAAGACGCTTTAATTTATTTATTTTATTTTTAACCGCTTTATTATGGTTATATATAATAAATGGAATAGCAAACGAACTAACAAAATAATTTAATTAACTAATATAAAAAATGTATGACACGCAAAGATTACCAACTAATCGCCCGAGTATTACAAGACAACAACGCCACGGCTAGCCTATGCCGAGCAATGGCCGACGAATTACACAGGGCGAGCGGATATACTCCCAACGGCAACAAAAGTTTTAATGATGATAAATTTTTGACCGCTTGCGGAGTAAGGGAAGATATTAAAGAATAGACGCCGAGCGGGCAAGCCTTGCCCGTTCCCGCTTATACTTTAATAAACTAATTTAAAAATGTATGTTTAATGCCGACGAATTAAAACAAATTAGGCTAGAGATTGCCGAGCCTAATATAACCGACGAGGAAATACAAGCCCAGTATAAAAGGCAAGACCACGAGCCGAGCATAGCCGACAGAATAGCGGAAATGGAAGCGAGCGACGCCGAGACGGGAGAACACCAAGAAGCAACCGCCCAAGACTATTTGGAATGGGCGACCGAGGAATTTATAGCCAATCACGAGGACTATATAAACGACTAAAGACTAAACGCCGGGCGGGGAGATTAAAACAATCACCCGCCCCCGCTTATACTTTAATAAAATAAGAATTTTATTGCTTTAGCAATAAGAATAATTTAAAAATGTATGAAAAACTATCAAGAGATTATCAAAGCTAACGCCGACGACTTCACAGACGCCGAGCAATTGGAGGACTTTATATCTAGTTATGCCGTTGGAGGTATGGAAATAGATATAACAGGGCTAGAAGACGATATAAGCGAGTACGCCGACGGCTTAGTGCCGATTTATTACGCCGATATTGTCAAAGAGTGGCAGGACAGAAACGGCGACGCCCGAGGCCTTGCCCACGACCAAGGAATGGACGAGGGAAGCGAGGGAGACGCTTATAAACTTATGTCAATGGACTTATATTGTCTTTACGAGCAGGAACTTAGAGAAGACTATAATAAATTGATTGACTTAATGGACGAGGCCGAGGAGATAGAGGACGAAAACGAGACCAACAAGGCCGAGAGTTTAGCCGAATAATTAGAACATAGACGCCGACGGGGTAAACTTTTACCCCGCCCCGCTTATACTTTAATTTTAAAATTTATGAAACTAACGGACGCCGACCGCTTAAAATGGGCTTTAATAGATTTAAAAAGCATTGAGAAAAATAAAACTTTACTTAACGGCCATTTTACTATGCTTGCGAAAAAACACGTGGTTAAAGTCAAGGAACTAAAAAGCTTATATCTAACGGCCAAAAATATATGATTTGCCCCAGGTGTAAACAAGACCAACTAATTATAGAACAAGCCCCCGACGCTTTTTATAAGCGGGTTTATTGTCTAGCTTGTAAGTACGCCGAGCCGTTAAAATGGTTTAATAAAAAAAGACTAACTAACTAATATAAAAATGTATGAAAATTTACACGTTAAAAGACAACGAGGGAGAACTTAGACCGCAAGCATTTTTGTGCTATCCCGATATGTTAAAATACACGGACACAAAAAAGCTAACTAAAGACGGAAGCACAATTGTGCTAGTGGAGATTTTAGAGGTCAAAAATTAATTTATTTAATTATAAAAATGTATGAAAATTTTAAAAGGACAGACGAAGCAAAATCCGTTTTTAATCCACAAGTTAACAAGTACTTTCGGGTTAACTTTTACCCAAGCCGACCAAGTTATTAAAATGGTGGAGATTTTAGGCAATGCCAAAGAATTAGCCGACGCCGTAAAAGAACGAAGCGACGACGATATGCTATTAGAATTAGCAAGTAAAATTAATTAATTTAATTATAAAAATGTATGAAAACTTTTACAAAAACAACAATCACCGAAGCCAACCGCTTAGTGATTGAGTACGACCAAGATTGTGATAGCCCAAGGGAGTGGAGCAATTTAGGATTTTTTATAACCCAAGACAGAAATTATAATAGCCCGGACAATCACCCGGACTTTATGGAGATTATAAAAGAAACCGCCGACAACGCCACAGATTGCCAAAACCATATGAAGAGAATTAAAAAAGAGATTGAGGCAAGACTAGGCGATAAGGTACTAGCAATTTATCCAATGGTTAAATACGAGCATAGCGGAGTAAGTTATAGCCGAGGAGAGAAGCACGGATTTGATTATTCTAATAATGGTTTTTATATCATAACCCAAAAGACCGCCGAGGAACTAGGCACGGACAAAAAAGATTTTGAAAAAGTTATTGACCAAGAGATTAATATTTATAACAAGTGGATAAACGGCGAAGTTTATCGCTTTACTCTTTACAATGAAGCCGGAGAATTTGAAGATAGTTGTTGCGGGTTTTATGATATTGAAGATATCCGGGATAGTTTACCAAGTGAGTGGAAAAATGAAGATTTAACCCAATATTTACGGGATTAAAAATAAACGAGGCCACAGGGGGCGATTTAAGCCCCCTGGAAAAGCCGAGACGATATAACTATCGGATAATTTAATAAATTTTAATAGTATGGACTTAATAAAACAATTTTACAGAATTATACACGAGAGGCGAGACAAGACCGCCCGGGATTTTAATAAAATTATTTTCTTTAATATGATTATGACTTTATCGTCAGAAAATAAATTGACCGAGACCGAGCGAGAAGCCTTGACCAAGAGTGCGACTTTAATAAACGAGCTTTATAAATAATTTTATTTACTAATATAAAAAATGTATGAGTGTACGAGCTTATAAACTAATTGAGATTAAAACAGAGAAAGAACCGACTTTTAATTTGAATGAGACAAGGATTGTTATGCTATCAAGTAGCGACGCCGACGGGGTTATGTCTTTTAACAAAGAAAATTTAGAGGACGAGTTAAAGGAGGTCAAGGGGGAACTAAAAGACCCGGAGAACCAAGCCCCCAATTGTCAAAGTGAATTGGAGGACGTTAAAATTACCCTGGAGCAAATGATTAAGGAGTGCGGAGACGAGGATTATGTAGAGTATTATTGCTATTAATTTATTTAATAATAAAAATGTATGATTTTATTAGACGACGACAAGGATTATTTTATCCTTATAGACGAGCAAGGGGCTTGTTTTGCGAGCGGGTGTGTGTTTGAGAGCATTGAGGAAGTGGCCGAGAAGTTTAAAGATTGGGCAGATAGCGACGAGTACGAAGACCCAACGCTAAAGGATTGGACAATCGGTGATTGTCTAGCCCAGTGGAGTTTTACTTTAAAGGTTTATCACGTCAATGATTTTATTGAAGCCCCGGAGAAGTTTTTAAATTACACGCTTTAATTAACTAATATAAAAAATGTATGAAAAAATTAACAATGTTTGTGTGTGCTTTTAGTGGCGAGGAGCCGGACTTTTTTATCTTCTTAGCACCGGAAGATTGCGACCGGGTTAAAGAATTTAAATACGCCTATAAACACGAAATGGGCGAGAACTATCCGTACGGAGATATTTACCCGGAAATGATTTACAATATCACAACGGCGTACGATTACCGAGGTAAAGGAGACGGCAATTATAACATTAAATTATTTAAAGATTAATTTTATGACAAGGGCTAACTTAAATTTTATTTATCAAAATACCGGGGAAGTACCGAAGACGTTATTTTGCTATCACAACGGAGACCAATATCCGAGCGGGCTAATTGACTTTTTTAATGTCAAAGAGCTTTTTAAGGATATGACCCCGGCTAATTTTAAGAAGTGGATAAAGACTAACTATAACACAACCGCCAAGAAGATAACCCAGCCCAAAATATATTACACCGACGGCTTTATTACCGATTACTCTTATATTTTTGAGACCGACGGGAGTATTAAAGTTTTTGAATGGGATAAATTAGTTTTTGACGGAGACGCAAAGGCATTTATTAAAAAATTTAAAACTAAAAAATAATTATATGAAAGTAAAAGATTTAGTTAAGGTATTAAAAGGCCTTGACCAAGACCAATGGATACAATTAGCGAGCGACGAAGAATGGAACAATTTGTTTTATGATATTGAGGTGGGACAGAACGGCGAGTATGGGGCTTATGTTTTATTTGGATTGACCGGTAGCGAGGTGGAGAGCTATGAAGATATAGCTAATAATAAATACGACCATAATTTAGGGCTATGTATTAATTGTGGTGGCGAAAGAAGCCAAGACCAACCCGACTATTGCGACGATTGTTTAGAACTAAAAGCCAACGACTGGGACGACGATACGATTATTAAAGCCGTAGCCGAGGGTAAAAATATCCACGAGTTAAAAATAGAAAAGCTAAAGAGTGGAGAGATTAATTAAGACTAGACCGCCGGGCAGATTATATCCGCCCCCCGGCTTATTCTTAACTATAATAATATGACAGCAAGAGAAAGAAACAAAAAAGAAGCTTTAATAATGTCTAAACTTGAGGACATATGGACAGAGTTTGAAGAACTTGAGGAGGAAGACGAGGAGAAATATTCCGAGCTTAAAGACAATATAAGAGAGGTTATTGATAAAATGTAATTAACTAATATAAAAAATGTATGAAAAAGATTTACAACGACCAGTCTAATATTTTTGCGGACTGGACAACAAAGCATTTAAAACAAGAGGCTAAAGAGTATTATAGCCTTATCTATGGCGAGGCTAGTTGCTATGGTACAAGCGACTTGAGAATTTACGACGCTATTTGCCAGGAACTAGATAGCCGAGGCGTAGTGCTAAAAACTAAATTAGATTTATGCTAGAGACTATTGCCTTGTGGATTACTATTTTAGCTATGATTTTATCCTTGTTATTACTATATAAAAAGTAGCTTGACCGACAGAGACAGATTTGATATAATTAAGAAACAATATGTACAACCTAACTAATACAATTAAAGACAGGAACAAAGCAATCATAAATGATATGATTATGATTGTTTTTGGCCTGGTGATTGCCTGGTTTACTTTTAAAGACTTTATCTTAATGATTTGGAATATACTAACAGGACAGGGGAGCTTTATTTATTTTATTAACTAATATAAAAATGTATGAAGAATGCAAAGAAGACTTTAGCGAGAAAACTTTTAAGCAAGGAAGAGGTTAAAAAGAAATGCCCGATTTTTACGTCGAACAATTGGGATTTGCGAAAGGACGCCAGGGCAACAAAGGTGGCCAATAAAATTGCTAAGACTAAAGCCCGGAAGATTGAGAGATTGTCTAAACAAGAAACCGTTAGCAAAAAAGAAACTAAAAAACTATCACCGGCGGAACAAAGACAATTAAAACGTAAGGTTAAAATGATTAAGTTTGCGGAGAAGATTAAAAAAATAATTAAATAATATATGTTCTGTTCACTATTTATTGCTAGTTGGTTATGTTTTCCACCGCAACCGATAGTGTGCGAGCCAATTTTATATGACAAAAAAGCAATCGCTACGGCCTATAACCTTGAACCAGCTCAAACCGATGACTCACCTTGCATTGGAGCCGGGAACCACAATCTCTGTTCAATTCGAGCAGAAGACCCGAGTAAGTGCATTGTCGCTACTTGGCTGTACCCTCTTCATCGAAAGCTCCTTATTGAAGGATTTGGCGAATGTGAAGTCCTTGACCGCACTGCCAAAGAATATGGAGGTCGGATTGACATTTTATTTTCCGACTACGAAGAAGCAATCAAGTTTGGCAAAAGAGAGATTAAGTACAAAATAATTAAATAATTTAATAATAAATTTATGGCAAAGAATGAAACTTTTGCAAAAATTGTTGAGTGGGTTTATGTAAACGACGGAATGTTTAAGAGTAAAAACGAGTGGCGAGCGGAGTTTATTAAAATGCTAAGAACTGTTTTATGTTGCGAGGACGATAATTATCTAAGGGATATTTTATCGGGGACACCGGACATGTGCCTATGCACCAATATCCCAAATGTCAATTGCCCAAAGCACGGATTTACAAAAACTAATTAAGATATTTATGAAAAAAGAAAAACTAATTATTATTTGCGTCGCAATTCTAGCCGTCGCATTTATTTGGAGCCAGGTGGCTAAACAAAACTCAATCGAAAAACAAGCTCAAATGAAGATTGACCAGGAGAATAAAGTACTGGCAATCGAGAAAGCAGAAAAAGAAAAGATTGCCAATGAGGAACTTATGAACAAGTCTATGCTAAATATCTGCATAGAGAGTGCCGACGAAGCCTATTGGAATTATATGGAGCTTAATGGGACTGAAAAGGACGACGGCACTATTTGGGCACAAAACAGTGTTTGGGACAGAGCTAAAGATAATAAGAACGACGCAATCGATTTGTGCTACAAGAAATATAAATAAAATAAGAAGGCAAGGTGCCTTCTAACGGGACAGGCACGACAAGTATGGGGGTTAACAACACGGAATTGTTGGTTGAATTACTGGTATCCTCCTAGCAGTTAGCTCCCTTGCCTTCCCGTTTGAGTGCATCTTAACTAATAAAAAATGTATGAAGGAAACTTGGAAGGTAGAAATGAGAACAACTTGCAAAGAATGTGGAGCACCGCTCCCTAACGCTAGGTTTAGGACGTTTTGTAGTACGAAGTGCCGGACTAAAGCCAATAACAAAAAGGCTAGTGCTTATCAAACAATTTATCAAAGGAACGCCCGGGACAAGGCCGCCGAAATGCCGAGCGATAAAAAATGCCAGTGCTTAATTTGCGGGAAGTGGTATGTGCAAGTTGGCTCCCATGTAGTTAACGTCCATAAAATGTTAGCCAGAGATTACCGAGAACATTTTGAACTGGAAGTGAAGCGAGGAACTACTCCGGGTTGGTACCGAAAGTTAAAAGGTGATACCGCATTGGAGAATGAAACTTTTAAAAATTTAGAAGCGGGGAAAAAATATAGATTTAAAAAGGGAGATAAAGTGGGTGTGTATAAACGGTCTCCCATAACACTGGAAAGGCTGAAAAACCAGCATAAAGTACCCGGAAGTTATTAACTTTTTATGCACTGTTGCCACGATGTCGGCAGTGTTGTATAATAAGAGCAGTTTAGTTTTCCCTGGTCGAAGAAAATTAAAAGATGGCGGTAGCCCGCCAATTAATTAAAACATGATAGTAAATTTCTATCACTAACAATAAACATATGGGATTAGACACAAGACAGACAGGAAACTTTATCACTATCTTAGGTGGTAAATTGTGCCAGAGAGTATCGGAAGATACTATCGGTGCAGTGAAAAGAACTAATAAGTTAGGTAATGTCGTTTATGAAAAATTCTACGACAGCTTTACCGGCAAATTGATTGACATTAAAGTGCAAGATGGTACCTATGGCAAGACCTGGAACTTTGTCTTCAAAGACAAAGAGGAACCTTATACCTTGCAACTTTCTTATTCAAACAGCTTCTCGACAGCATTGTTAAAAATGCTTCCTAACCTCGACCTAACGCATGAGATGAAAATTTCTCCTAGCGTCAAGGAGGTGGATGGGAAAGACAGAAGCTCCTTGTTTATCAATCAAGATGGCAAGACCATTAAGCATGCTTATTCTCGTGAAAACCCGAATGGTATGCCGGACATGGAACAAGTTACGGTGAAGGGAGTGCTTGTTTGGGACGACACCAAGAGATTGGAGTTCCTGGACAAAATGGTGCACGAAACAATTATTCCTAAGCTAAGAGCCATTAACGGTGAAGCACCGATAGTCGCTCCTACTAGCGAAGAAATAAAAGTTGAAGAAGTAGAATTCTAATAAATAACAGCAAAAAAATGTTTACTAACAATTGGTTCGAAATAACCGGTATAAAAAACTTTGAAAAGTACCTTTCATTATTACCGTCTAAAGCAGGAGATAAATATTTAGAGGTTGGTTGTTATGAAGGCCAGGCGTCTGTCTGGCTTATGACCAACACTAAGGCTGATTTAACAGTAATAGATACTTTTGAAGGAAGCAGAGAACACAATCAAGAGTTTGAAAAAACTCTTCTCGACCGGTTTACTGCTAACATAGAGCCATATAAAGATAGAGTAAAAGTTCTTGTTGGAACCTCTAGGGAAAAATTAAAAACACTAGAGGCTAACCAATATTCTTTTATCTATATTGATGGCTCTCACCAGGCAAGTGATGTTTTAGAAGATGCGGTACTTGCCTTCCCGTTGTTGAAAGAGGGCGGGATAATGATATTTGATGATTATACTTGGGGCGTGGGCATGGGGTATTATGAAATACCAATGCCCGGGATAGATGCCTTCGTCTCTGTTTACGGAGACCAACTAAAGGTTCTGGAAAAAAACGCTCAAGTAATAATCATGAAGTTAGCAACTCGTCCTCAATAACAACTAAACAAAACTCTCTCGAATATCGAGAGAGAGCAATCCATTAATGGTAAGCGGTAAGACTGGGTTTATACATTCCCCTATTACTACTCGCACCATTGTGGGTTGCTCTATCTCGATATTACTTAAATAAAAATGTATATAAAAAATGTATATGAAGAACAATTTTTTATCATTCTTCCCCAATTGTAAGTTCCGATACTTGGATTTAACTGGTAGCAATAAGCCTCCGGTTTCTTCTGATATCTTGAGGGAAGACTTAAACAAACAGGGCTATGATAGTTTCTTTACCCCTAATGGATTTGAAGGAGCGACAGCGGTTAAAGATAACTGTATTAATCTAACGTCGTTTTATATCGACGTTGATAAGAAGCTTTCCGAGGAGGATATCAATAAGATTAAGGCCAAGCTCGACCCGACTTTTATTATCCAAACAATGAATGGGTTTCATTTCTATTGGTTGCTCGATGAAGTTATTTATAAAGAGGAATTATCTGAAGTAGAATGGAAGGACGCTGTCTCCAGGTGGGAGAGAATTGAACAGGCGATTGTTTCGGCTTTCCCGGAAGCAGATAAAGCTGTCAAAGATATCCCTAGAATACTTCGTGTACCGGGCTCAATCTATTTCAAAAAGACTGACGGGACTTTTAAGATTAAGGGAGTGTACAAACAGGCGAATAATACTTATTCAATGGACGAGGTTGAGGCTATCTTCCCGGTAGCTCTGGCCCCTCTTAGCCCTTCTGAAGTATCGGTTGATAGAATAAAAAGAATAGCTGACGCTGAAAAGAATAACTTTTTTGAAAGAGTTAACGAGGAATACCCGATTGAAGAGAGAGACAGTTTTATAAAATTAATTAGTGGTAGCCCGGACTCTCTAATCCCCAGCTTAGGTAGAAATAATTCTTTGCATATCACCGCTTGCTTAATGAGACAAGCCGGGTGGAACCAAAACAAAGCCCTAAAACATATTGAAAAGATAGGTTGGCACGGAATGGAGAGCGAGCCGGGAGGAGCCCAAGAGATATATAACACAATCCGAAGTGCATTCTCTGGCCACTACGCCTACTCCTATAAGAATGATTTGATTTCTTTTAACATGACACCGGGAGAAAACCAAAGAATCCAGTTAGCTTATACCAAGGTAATGAAGGATAGGAAGGAGCAGGACAAAGTCCGCTTCTCAAACTACGAGCAAGATATTTTAGTTAAACACCCGTACCTACGAAAGAATGAAATTGGAATGATTTTCCAATATCAATCCGGAGTTTACGTCGAACTATCCGACCAAGATATTTCCGATATTATTCTCCAGGGGTTATACGACGATATGTTATGGGGCTATCGAACTAAAAAGAATGTCGCTGACAAAGTTGCTTGTTTGTTGTCAATTATCCCTCCTCTAGCATTGACCGACGATAAAGGGTACATCGCCAATGTAAAAAATGGATTACTTAATATTTATACTAGAGAGCTAATGCCTCACAGACCGGATTTTGTTTCTTTAATCCAGTACCCAGTTGACTACGACCCTAACGCCACAGCTCCCAATTGGGATAAATGTGTCGGTGAGTGGATGTCGGGGCCGGAGCAGGAAAATAAAACTAAACTTATTAAACAGTTTTGTGGATACTGCCTATCCTCCTCGATGCTTTATGACCGTGCCTTATTTATGGTTGGTGATGGTGGAAACGGTAAGTCGACTTTCATCGATACCATTGCTATGGTTATCGGCCCAAAGGCAACCTCTAGCATTGACCTCGAAGCTCTTTATGGAACTTTCGGAATGCACGGGTTGATAGGCAAGAGACTAAATGTTATTGAAGAGGTGCACGGAAATTATTATCAGAGTAATAAGCTGAAGAAATTAATATCCGGTGAACAAATTACTATTGATATTAAATACAAACCTCAATTTACTTTTAGACCCCAAGTTAAATTTGCCTTCTCGGTAAACATGCTCCCAAGAGTTGACGATAACTCCACTGCCACTGAACGAAGAATGCTAGCCGTCCAATTCTTAAACAATTATAGAGATAAGCCAAACTATGAACTTCGCTCTAGCGTAGGGCTATTAGCCCAGGAGCTTTCCGGAGTACTGAACTGGATGATTGAAGGGGCGATAGATTTATCCAATGATGGGAAATTTGTTACTACTGAAGAGCAGTTAAGAATGCTCGATGAGTACCGGGAAGAGAACTCTTCTGTTGAAGGCTTCCTCTCCCAGTGTATTGCTCTTAATGAATTTACTTCTATCGACACCCCGACTTTATATGAAGAGTATAAAATATGGAGTATGTCCGATGGCGGAAGAAAAGTGAAAGCTAACATTACATTTACAAAAGAAGTCAAAGCCTACGGAGCCAAGGGAAATAGATTTACTTATGAACCTAGAACCAGCGGCCATAACGAATCTCGCTTTGTGGGGATTGAACTAACCCCTCAATGGAAAGCACAGAGAAATAATCAATCAAGATATTAACTAAAAATGTATGAAACCTTTGTATGAACATCAACAAAAAATTATCCGAGAAGACCGTCTCCAATGTGGACTGTTTCTTGGCACGGGAGCTTCAAAGACTCGGACGGCTCTTTGTCTCGCTGAAGGTAACACCCTTGTTATTTGCCCGAAGCAACAACGTGAAGACCAAACTTGGGAGAGAGAAAATGAGAAGTGGGGAACAGGAATAGATTTAACTGTCATCAGTAAAGAAGACCTTCGAAAAATGGGGCCTACTTTACCCCGCTACGAAACAGTGATTATTGATGAGTGCCATAATAACCTCGGGGTCATGCCGAACTTTGTACAGGTTAAAGGAGTCCAGAAGCCAAAGACCTCGCAGATTTTTGAGGAGACTAAAAACTTTATCGAAAGGACTAAGCCGAAGAGATTGTATTTTCTCTCTGCTACTCCTGTCCCAAAGCCGATGAGTATGTGGGGACTTGGAATACTGCTTGGCCAGAACTGGGATTTTGGACTGTTTCGCCAGACTTATTATGTCGAAGTCCGAGTTGGCGGGACCCGTAGAATATGGATGCCGAAGAAAACAGAGGACGCAAAACAGCGGTTAGCCAACCTGGTCCAAAGATTTGGATATACTGGGGGATTAAATGACTTCTTTGACGTCCCGGAACAAACCCATAAAGTGGTTGAAATTGGCCTTAGTGGCGAGCAAAAGCGTGCGATGGAGAATATGACCTTTGCGGAGGCAGACCCTCTGGTGAGGCGTGCCAGGCTCCGTACGATTGAGAATGGAATACTATACGGGAAGCACATTGAGGAACTAGACGGAAAGATAGACCAGATGACCAATCAGACCACTATTTTTAAGTCCTATAAGATTGATTATATCCTCGAAAGAGCCCAGGAATTCCCTAAACTTCTTATCTTTGCCAACTACACCGCCCAGATTGAGGAGATTGCTAGAGCTTTACGAGCCGAAGATTATGAAGTCTCAATTTTAAACGGTGCCACTAAAGACCGGAGTTTTATCAAAAGAGTCGATGAGAGCGATGCTCCTCACATAATTATTGCCCAGTGTGCTATCTCTTCCGGCTATGAACTTCCCAGCTTCCCCTGTGTAATCTATGCTAGTAAGTCGTTTAGGTTCATTGACTATGAACAATCGCTAGGAAGAGTATTAAGGTCAAACGCCCTAAAGAAAAACTTGTACATACATTTGGTAGTAGAAGGCTGTGACAAAGACTGTCATGAGTCTATAATGAATGGGGTTGACTTCCAGGAGCGGCTAACGATGAATATATGAATTATCCTCAAGAAAAAAATTCAAATTGGAAACCTAAATCAACTAATTATCAAACAATCCACACCTGGTTGCAGGTAAATTTTAAAAAAGAAAAGTGTGAGGATTGCGGGGTCAAGGATAAGAAGTTCGATTGGGCGTTAAAAAAGGGCAGAAAATATTTAAGGAAAAGAGAAAACTTCAAGGTCCTCTGTAGAAGTTGCCATCTTAAATATGACTATACCCAGAAGAGAAGAGACTTAACTAAGACATTGGTGCTTAAAAGATGGCACAAAGATTAACTTTAAACATATGAAGAAACGATATTGCCCCGACTGTAAAATAGAAGTAGAGGTTGGGGAAGAAACTATTGTGGGGGAAGAGTATTTATATTGTGTCTTGTGTGGAGCTGTTATTGCTAAAATAGATTTTAATTGGAATTTACCAGAGGAGACATTGACAGCGACATCTACATAAGGTATAATAACTATATGAAACGTATATTAAATAAGTGGCAGTTCCAATTGTCCTTGAACAAAGATTACGTCCGGGGATATGGGCACGTTCTGATGGTGGGAATAATAAAAGTTATTTCCTTCCCAGACGAGGCGTGTATGTTGAGCAAAAAGAATTATAAAGGATTTCTGATAACTAAGTATTTATGAAAAGAGAAGCAAAGTGGAATACCGTCCTAGAACAGTATTTAAGAGAGAAGAAATTCTATTGCTATTATGAACTGAAGCAAACCGATACTGAATCATTCGCCTTTGCTAAGATAAGAAAAGTACAGTGGGACGGATTACAAGCAACGGAGAAAAACGGATTGGTCTGGAAGTTATCCGATGAGGAAAGCCGGCCGAAACCAATCGATGGATTATCAACTCCTCCGCTCCCCTCTTATTTAGTAATAAAGTTTAAGGATAAATTCTGTTTAATCAGATTTGAGAAAATAGTAAAGCTAAGAAATGAAGGCGTTATATCTGTCTCGAGGTCGACGGCAGAAGAGATGTCTGAAAAAATAATAATCTTAAAATTAAAATAATAATTATGAAAAAAGAAATTGCAGCGAAAGCTAAGGTGAAAGTAAAGGTTCTCCCGATGGCGAGAATCAACACGAGAATCAAACAAATCCAACATAAATATATTAAGTTGGAGGCAAAGAATACTAAGCGTACAGAGGGGGAAGTTTTTCGTGATATCATCGACTTTTATATAAATAAAAAAAAGTAATTAAAAATGTATGTTAGAATTCGTTAAAATGTACGAAGAGTATGCTATCTTGGACGCTAAGATAAAAGCTTTGACAAGTCAGAAGGACGAAATTAAAGTCCAAATCCTAGAAGAGTTCGAAGCTAGCGGGACCAACAATATGGATACCCCGGTTGGCAAGTTCACTATTTCTAAATTGAAATCATGGACCTACACCGAAGCAGTTGAAGAAAAAACCGAAGAGCTAAAAGCTCTCAAAGCCAAAGAGGAAAGCACTGGTGATGCAACTTATGAAGAGAAACCATCTCTTCGCTTCACCGGTTTAAAACTTTAATTAATTAATCCGCAAACAAAATGGAAAAAGTAACAAAGGTGGCTCCTAAGCCAATAATCAAAAAGGTGGCTCCTAAGCCAGCAGCTAAGAAGGCAACTCCTAAGCCGACTGTTGAGCTAGTTAGTTATTCGATTAAAATGGTTATCCCAACTGGTGCTTATGCAAATATCCAACCGGAAATAATCGTTAAGTCGAAGTCTATTGAAGACGCCCATAACTATATTGCTCCTCACATGAACAAACTATGGAAGGAATATTTCTTAATCAATGAGCGAAGACCGGAAACTCCAAAAACTTCTGTGGTAACTCCGCCGGCTCCGGTTGTTGTTCCAGAGCCAGTTAAGACCCAAACTGAAATGGTCATCGAAACTTTTGGTGGTCATGAAATTGGAGGTAAAGTTCCTGCCGGTGTCCCATCAAATGTTCCTGGACCGGATAGCAGTGTCGCTTTGGTTAAAGCTACCCAGGCTATTGAGTCTTGTTTAAGTCTTGATGCTTTGGAACTAATTGAAGCCCAGGTTATTAAATCAGTTAAATTGAGCCACGAAGATAAAGAGGCTTTAATGCCACTTCTAAGTAAAAAAGCTATTGATTTAACATTCCCCGACGATGCAAAATAAAAAAAACAAATTAATATTACCCCGCCCTCACTTGTCGTGGACCCAATTAAGTTGTTGGACCACGAGCCCCGCTCGTTTTAGAAAAGAGTATTTCGAGTGTGGCAACAAGTTAGACACCAAATATTTGAGACTAGGCAAGGGGATAGCAGAACTTATTGAGCGAGATGCCCATAAAGTTTTACTACCGGACTTGATAGTTTACGATGTAAGGGAGCACGAGATAAGGACAACCGTCCGAGGAGTCCCGCTGCTCTCTTACCTCGATGACTACGACCCAATTAAAAATGTTTTTCGTGAGAAGAAGACTGGTAAAATACCGTGGACACAAGCTAAAGTTATTAAGCATGGCCAATTAGTTTTCTACGCCGTAGCTCTAAAACATAGCATAGGGAAAATCCCCGAATACTGTGATTTGGACTGGATGGAAACTAAAGAAGGGGCCATTGAATGTGATGACTTCTGGCGTGAGAATGAAAAAATTGTCCAGGTAACCGGGAGAATAAAGAGCTTCCATCGTGAGTTTGATGAGCGGGAGATTGAGAAGATGGAGGATTTAATCGAGAAGTCGGCTTATGAAATATCGGAAGCATATCAAAACTTCCTCAAGGAGATTTAATAAATTAACTATAATTTTATGAACGAAGAGATTAAACAACCAGCTATTTTGCAGAGGCTAGAAATATTGGGTGAATTAATCGGCAAGTTAGAAAGAAAATTAGCACCCGTTACAAATAATTCCCCAATAGCAGAATGTGAAGACAGGGCCATCGGAGAGAGCCTGGCCATGGAAAGAATAGGACTGTTATGTAGCAAAGTGGAAAAAATAACAACGGCGGTTGATATTAGCTAACTTTATGAAACATAAAAAATGCGACTGTGACCACCTCTATACCTGCATTTTCTGTAAAGAACCTATCAATGTTAGAGTTCAACCCTGGGACTATCTTTTCCCAAGTTCGACTTTCCATTTGGGGTGCAAAATTAAAAATGATTTCGATAATAAAGTAAACGTATGAAACAATTGCCAATTTACGGGAACAAGACACTCCGCCTAGCGTTTGAATTTGGTCTAGTATTGTCGGAGGTAGCGAAGGAGAGAAAGATAGAACTGACAAGCGAGATATCAAGTAGAGCAGAAGATATCCTAATTCAGGAGTTGGGAGAAAAGGGTTTCCGCAAGACCGCTCTCAATTTCATCCCGCTGGTACTGGCCGTACTTGAAGTAAAGGAATAAAAAAACACCCCATCCGGGGTGTCTTTTTTTATATAGGATTATATCTGCCCTCTCTCGATTTACTTGGTGCTTTTCCCTTCTTTTTGTCTTCTTGCTTCTGATAATATTTTTTGCTTTCTGGGAGATTGAATTTTCCAAACAACGCTCCGGAGATATAATTTTCTGTAGTTGGAGCAACTTTATATTTAAACTTCCCAGAGCCAGTAGTCTCTTTACCGGCATCGACAGTAGAGAGCCCCTCAACTGTTCTTTGAATTTGAGCACCGGCGGGGACAATGTTAGTGAACAATGATTTACCAACGACCTTAGCTCTCTGGCTTCCGTCTAATTTATTGCCGTACTTATCGACTCCCATTACCCCGCTGTTGTATAAATCAACAAAGAATTGGATTGCCGGTGGCATTCCCCACCTCAAAGTCTTGAATGAGTCGTCCCACTTCATGCCGAATGCTCCACCGATGTAAGAGAACAGGAGCATCGAACTAGCAATGTATCTAATAAGTTTCCGCCACTCCCTTTGACCAATCATATGCCCAATAAATTCTGTTTGCTTTAATCCGAAGGTCTGAAATTGGGCGACCATTTTGGCGATGTCACTATTTAAGGCGACCGGAGTATCGAGTGAGCCGAATAAGAATTGAGTCTTAGCGGCCACGAATTTCCCGTAAGCAATAGCGTCTTCTTTCGTCGGAGTATAATTTGCGGGCTTCTCTTTACCTAGAGCTTCTCTGAATTCTTTGTTAGTAGTCTTTCCCGCTGCGAACTTAGCCTTAGCCCCGTAGTAAGCCGCTCCACGATTAACGAGTTCCGAGGCATTCATATTTACAAATAGAACATTATCGAATTTCTCGGCCATCTTTTTTACGGCACTGTAAGTTCTGTCTTCAATGAAAGGAGCAATTAACACGCCGTTGTCTCTTAATTCTTTGCCTCCAAATTTAACCAAGTCTATATACCCCCGGGTGGTGTACCATCCGCCAAGTTCTGTGAAAGTATTAACGCCCTGGGTTAAATTTTTAGCGAAGGAGGTAATAGAACCACCAATCTTCGCTCGAGCAATCATCATTCTGATGCTTCTAGTAATAGTTGCCGTTGGTCTGGCCCCAAATAAGTATCCGAACTTCTCTTTAATATGGTTATCAATTAAGGTATCAGCCGTGGTTGGTCTCATATTAACCGCTCCAAGGTAACTATTAAGGTAATTCAATTGACTGGTATCTGTTAAGTGCGAGCTAGCTTCCTTCAATTCAGCTAATGCCGGGTCCATGTTAACTTTGCGAGTCGCTCTTTTAACATAGGCGTCGAGAGCTTTCCAGGTATTTTGGATATAGCCCTTCGCTCCTTGTCTTTGTAATAAGAACGGGTCATAAACACTACCTGGGATTTTCTTGTTGATAAGGAAGGCAATTTCCTCTGGGATTTCTCCACCCTTGCCGAATGGGAAAATGTGGGTGATGTAATCAGATATTCTATCGTCCGGAGACATTCCAAGTCTGTCAGCCCATTCACTTAGCCAGACTTTGATTTCTTTGGCTACCTGCGATTCCTCTGCAGTCAAAGCAATCTCTTCTCCATCTAAATACTTAAAGATTTTTTCGTTCCCTTCAGCGGAAACTCTTTTTGACCAAGCGGTAATCTTATCTATGTTGCCCGGCAATTCTTTGACGTAGCCCTCGTAGCCTTTAAGCAAGGCCTGGTAGGCTGGTCTAATTTTCATTCTATCAAAGACCTTCCAAGGGGTACGAAGGTAGTCCATCCAGCGAATTCTTTCATTAAGCGGGGTATGCTTTTCTCCTTCGATTACAGCCTCTAGGGGCTCGATAGTGGAGCCAATATCTGGCGGTAGTCCTTCTTTACCTTTTTCAAGTATTTCATCAGCCATACCAGCTGGAGACTCCGCAGTTTGAGGCATTAGGGTCTCGACAGGAACCTCTTTAGAAGACCCCTTAAATAAGGATTTAGCCTCTTCCGCCGCTCTAGCTTTTGGGGTAATGGCAAATGAGCCTTCTCCTGGAGTTCCTTGTGCGGCAGTAACTCGTTGGTCTAGTTTATCGAACAAGGTTTTTATATCTGTCTTAAAACTAGGAGCCTCTCTGTTAGCGAATTCTGTAAGTGGAGTTGATTTATCGCCGGCCAAAATCTTATCGAAGACAGGTTTTATTCTATCCATTGCTTCGATATTTCCACGATTAACCAATCTCTTCAAGCCATCAAATAATTTCTTTGAAACTCTTTTAAGCAACGGTTCCATCTGTTGAGCAGGAACTTTATGCTCGAAGACATATTCAGAGAAGCTTTGAGCAAAGAATTCCTGGACACTGCCTCCATGATATTTTGGATTCTTGTTGAGACTGCCTTCGAAGATTCTAGTATTGCCGGCTTTACCTCCTAATTTTTTATAGACTTCGTCGACAACAGCTCTTTCTTCTGAAGTCAGAAGCATATAATAACCAGCGTGGCCGTATTCGTGAACGAAAGTTCCGGAAGCATCCTTGCCGTTAGCGGCGATGCCTTTTTGCATTTGAAGTTTATGTTGGTCAAATTTACTTTCGTCAACGATTTGCCTGCCGTTAACCATTTTAGATTTCCAAGTAACTCGGCCTAAAGACCTCTTTAATCTTCCGTTAACTTCTATATTTAGATAATCCAAAAACTCGTCTTTGGTATTTTCAAATAATGTTTTTAAGATAGTGGCATCCTCGGGAAACATGGTGTTATCTTTAACCATGGCGTCCATCGAAGCGTTAAACTTTTTCTGTCCTGGTTTAGCGGCACGGTATTGGTTATTAATTTCCTCAATTGATTGAGAAGGGTCTATCGCCTGTTCATTATTGCTTACTTGGTTGCTATTCCTATTATAATTATCAGCGAATTTGTTAAAAGCCTCAAATGCTTTTTTTATTTCAGTGGATTTTACTCCCGGTAACGATATCTCTGTTAGAAATTGGCCAGTACCAACGGGAGCCTCTCTCACCGAAACATCCATACCGGAGTTTTGAGCCGCTTCTATAAGATTCGGTGTTACACTTTTTTGATTATAAATAATTTTCCATTGTTGAGGAGTTTGAGAAAAATGAAAACCAGAACTTAATGGCTCCTCATTAAAAGTAGCCTCCACTGCAGAAGCAACTGGTAACTCAAGCTCTATTCCGCCAATAGAGGAAACCCTAGTTGTAGGGATTGCAGCTTCTTCTGTTGAGTTTTTATCTTGATTAAATAGTGGTTGACTAGGAGTTGAAACGACACTGGCGTTATTAACTGGAGCTTTTTTATCATAAGCACCAGACCCTTCAGCAATAACATTCGGAGCGGTCATAAGTAACATAGGAAGAGCAGAATCAATCATTGTCTGAACACTTTGTTTTGAAACCTTCCAAAGGGCTTCAGCGACTGGAATGCCTTGAACTTTATCGTCCATCCACTTTCCCATTTCAGTAGTTATTCCAGTGATAAACTGTTGCATTCCTTCTTCTCCGACCTCTGTTGCCCAATTTTTACCATATTTCTGAACCATCGAGGCCACAGAACGCTTTGTAAGCGATGCAATTTCTTGTTTCGCTAACTTGTTCAGCTCTGGGACTATTTTATCAACTTGTGAAAATTCGATAGCAGCATAAGGGACACCGGCTGCAGACCCAAGCCATTTTGAGGTATCATGGTCGATTCCTTCGTCTCTCATCACACCGTACATACTACCAGCTCCTTGGCGGTACCAGTACTGCATTCCTCCCAACATTTCACCGGCTTTGTAGGCAGTGGGAACCGTAACCAGTTCTTCCGGAAGACCAACTTGAGGACCAAGTTGTCCGGCGATAAGGGCGGCTGCTCCGGCACCAGCTCCCAAAACTTTACCTTGAACATTACCAGTAAGCATTGCTGGAGCCATTCCAGCAACAGTGGTTAGAGTCTTTGTCCCTAGGTTTTTATTTTTAATCGGGTCGTTGGCTTCTTTAGCTTGGAGTATCTGTTTTCTCTGATTAACTTCGTTGTATTTATTTGGGTCGTTAGACATCATGGCCGAATACATATCGGTATCAATCTTTGCCGCTTCATTACCACGAGAATAAGATTCTTTTAAATTACCAACGAGACCACGACCACGAGTGGCCATGTATTCTGTTTGGGCATCGCCTTGAGTTTCTATTTGTTTTTGGATTGGGGTTTTGTTCATGCCAAAAAAATCCTCCACTTTGTCTGGGAGAACGGCACGGACGACTTTGTTCCATAGGCTTTGTTTTTCTGGAGCGGCTGCCTTTCCTTGAGATAGGGTTGATTCTGGAAGTCCGTATTGCTGGGCAATTGTGAGGGGCTTAGGAGTAGCAACCGGGGGGGTAACTGGAGAGGGTTTAACTACTGCAGCCAAAGGAGCAGCAGCAGGGACTGCTGTTGCGGGGGCATATCGGTTAACCCTAGATATATCAGTAGTGGTGGCGACTGGAGTGTACCTATTAGTTCTTAACATATTTTTTTAATTACCTGTTATCGCACCCCAAACTCGTTTAATCCATCCCTCTTTCTCTTCTGGTTCAGCAGGGATTTGACTTATAAAATATTGTTTAACAGCAGGAGATAGCGGACTTGCAGATATTTCTGAAGATAATTGTTCAGCCGAAAGGTCTCCAGCAAGAATGCTCTTATAATCTTCTGCGAAGTTTTCATACATTGGGACTTTCTTGTCTTCGGCGTTCAAGCCCATAGGAGGGTTGATGTAGAAGTTTTTAATATCATCGTCGAGAGAATCGAATAAAGTTAAACTCATTCCGGCGTTAACAGCTCCATTATTTAATTGTGTTTGAGTGAAGACATCTTTTTCTTTACCGCCAGAGCCAGTCGCTCCAGGAGTTGTTCCGGTAGTAGCCCTCCACTGTCTGATTGATTCGTTGGTCTTGAAAATTTCCATTTCCTTTGCTGCTGCTAAATCAGCCTTCTGTTTTTCAGCGTCTTGAGTTGTTTTAAGTCTTGCAAAAACATCCTGCAAAGCTGGGTCGTAAACACCAGCATAAGCATTCTCAATTGCCTTGAGTTCGGTTGGGCTATAAGCAATGCCAGATTGATTGCCAACTCCATAAGGGTCAGTAGCTCCAGTGGCAATATCGTTTCGTGAATTATTTAAAGTAGTTGCCCTAGCATTTAATTGTTCGGCAGTTTCGTTAGGATTAGTCAAGG
>Ga0100403_1000312_pt1 | contig 45756 bp, 42 predicted proteins | sample CryGeymet201501t_FD_83663 | JGI IMG/M metagenome (GOLD analysis project Ga0100403, IMG submission 83663) | Groundwater microbial communities from Crystal Geyser aquifers in Utah, USA - Crystal Geyser metaG 2015-01t | ecosystem: Environmental > Aquatic > Deep subsurface > Groundwater | place...
AGGATGATTTTTTTTCTGAAATGCCAAGTTTTGATAGTTTTAATTCCGTATCAAAATTGGTTAATTATTCTCAAGTTCCTGAATCGTGGCTCATTTGGATTGCAGATATCAAAGGCTCAACTAAGGCTATTGAGGCAGGTCGCTATAAAGAAGTGAACCTACTTGGTGCTGCCTGTATCGCGGCCGCAACAAACACCCTGAAAGACAAAGAGATCCCGTATATTTTTGGTGGAGACGGAGCCACATTGTTAACTCCTGCGAAAGACTTTGATGTGTTAAAGGACGCGATGTCGCAATTGATATTGCTGGCAGATCAAGGCTTTAATTTGGAGCTTCGAGTTGGCGCGGTACCTGTCGAGGTACTTCTTTTCGCTGGGCACCCTATTTTTTTGGCCAAGCATCGACTGACTTCGGGAAAATATCTGAGTGCCATTTCTGGTGGGGGAATTTCTTATGCGGAGAAATTGATCAAAACCGAAGGTAATAAATTTCTCATCGAGAAAGCAAAAAATAGAAATAGAGATATGTTGGAAGGACTTTCTTGTCGATGGCAACCTATACAGGCTAGGAATGGTGTGATTACAACATTGATCATTGCTTCCCCAAATGTAGATGATTCCGATCTCATCTACCCCCATATTTTAAGTGGCTTAGAAAATATTTTGGAAGCAGAATTGGCTAGCGCCAATCCTTTGCTTAATGAGAAAAAGTACTATGATGGGTTTTTCAAAAATTTCAAATCAGATCTAAAGCTTTCTAAAAAAGTATTTAGCATTAAAACCTTCAAACGCATGATGGGATCAGTTCTTGCATTCCTAATTTTCAAATGGAAATTTAAATTTATACTGAGTGAGATGCAGCGGTATGAACAATCTTTGGCTTATCACTCAGATTTTCAGAAATTTGAAGGCTGTGTAAAGATGACCCTTGACTGCACTCCCGATCAAGTCGACAAGATCGAAGCCTTTTTGAATGAAGAGTTGCAAATGGGTAAAATCTTTTATGGCATTCAAAAGTCGAGCTCAACCTTGATGACCTGTTTCGTGGCAAGTACGGATGAGGGTCAGCACATCCATTTCGTTGACGCGTCTGATGGTGGGTACACTCTAGCGGCCAAGGGAATGAAGGCTCAGATGAAGGCTGCAGCTCAATAGTAGTAAGTTAAGGCATCTCTATAAAGAGATTTATATTACGACATTTCGATGGAAAACAAGGATTTAAATTGCTGGATCGTTTGTTTTAGTTCTTCTTTGGAGCTGGCTTGAATAAGGGCGTGGCCAACATCATTGCCCACCCCTTTTCTTTTCTCGACCAGATCACCCGATTGCACTTTGACTCGAATCTTTTTGATTTGTGGAATAGCTAGACGCAATTCTGAGAGATCTGAAACTTTGTGTACCGTGCCTTTGCCTGGGTGAAAAATCAAGCTAGCGCAATGGTGACTTGGCTCCTGGGGAAAGTCTTCGTGAGGCAATCCGAGCTCACAGTTCACCAAAAATTCCCAGAAATTATAGTTGTAACTTAGCTCCAGGGCTTCCATCAAGTAGCCACCAGGAGGGCGGCATGCGACCTCGCCAAACAACAAACCATTCTCGCTGTAGATGAATTCTAGGTGAGTCATGCCATCTTTGATGGATAGTTGTTCAATGACGTAAGCATTCAGAGCAAGAGTCTCTTTGATTTTTTTCTCGTGTATGGCATCTGTTTGCGAAAAACTTCCCGGAATATGATTCTCTTTTCCTAGAACTTCGTATTGAGTATGGTTGGTAAAGAGGATCTTGCCATCTTTCACAAAACTTTCGATGCTTCCTTCGGAGCCTGTGTAGATTTCCTCGAATAGGTAGTCTTCTGAGTTGCAGGCCGATAAATCAGATTCTTGATGAATCTTGATCTGCCCTCTCCCCCCGGAGGAACGTCTTAATTTGGCGAGGAAAGGAACCCCAAGTTTTGAGGACAGCGTTTGAAAGCATAGTTCGCTTCCATGCGGGGGCACGTAAAACTTCGTTTGCGTGACGGACTTCTTTGACCAAAATAGTTTGGAGTGTCCCTTGTCCACACTAAGCAGCAAGGTGCGATGGCACTTTGTGGGGAGTCCGAGCCAGGATCTTATTTTATTGGCATGAACAACAGATTCTTCGCTGCCCGCTAGCACGTGAGAAATCTTGTCTAGGTATTCTTTAGGGATCGAATTTAGAAAAATATTTTTCGAGAGAGGGAAGTCTTGTTGGATGCTAAAAAGACTCGCCTTGGCGTTGTGAATATCTTTCGTGTTCCAAATTCCAAAAGGAACTTCAAACTTGCTAAGCGCTTTGGCTAATCCCCTACGGTGGCCAAGAACAAGTACAAACATCTTGACCTCAATCTAAAGCAGTTTTTTCGCTATGACTAGGCGGATGGAATATAGCCGAAGGCTCCCACGTGCGCGGCAAAAGCTGCCAAGCGGCAGGTTTTGAAGTATCCGTGGTATGGGAGAAGGCCAATAACGGATGCTGTCGCATCCGGATCAACACGGGCATTCGCGTCGTTTCACTTTGCTCACTAGACTTAATTTAAAGTGTTGATGACTTTGCGATAGCCGAAGGCTATGACTTTGACCGAAGGGAAAAGGCCAATAGAATGGCACGCCCGCCAGGGCTCGAACCTGGGACCCTCAGATTAGAAATCTGATGCTCTATCCAGCTGAGCTACGAGCGCGTACTTTCTGGATGTGGAGAGCCTATCACGACCTTTTGGCTGGTTCTAGATGGGGTAGCAATTTTCAATAAGGAAATTTTACGGCGTCCGCCGAATCGACTCCGGCTGGTGTCTCAAAGAGCGCCTTGATCCAATCGCCATCATCTTTTTCATTCCGCCATGCCAGAAGAATATCCGCAAGGTAATTGAAGACGGTCGACTCAATGGTGCGATCCCACTTAATGTCGTGAATGTTGCCTTGAGAGCTTAACTTGCCCGTTTGGGTCCCCGCTGCCGGCGTCCAGGCTAGGACAAGATCACGACTTACAGCCAAAAGCTTCAAGAGCCTTCGATCTTCTGCCATCCAAACAAAGACTCCTGTTTGGTTCATCCCCGTGTAAGCTTCGTAGGCCTTGGCTTCATCTTCTAACTCAAGAGCCTCTTCAATATTGGTATGGGTTCTGTTGTGCTGAATGGAGGCTCCTAGATGTTTGGGGCCTAAGAATTCTTTAAGCGCAGATTGAAATGCTGGAGGTGCGTTTAGGAAGGAGCAATTTGCCCTGCCATCTTCGCCTACGTTTTTGAGCTCAAGTTGCATGGGGAAAGCGCGTTCACGAATGGAAATTGAAGCGTCAATCAAATCACCGATTTCATAGTTTTCAAGCATTTCATCGGTGAGCAGAAGTGCGGTACCACCTGAGGAAATGTTTACAACAGGAATAAGTTTGTTGCCCAGGTAGGCTTCAATAGATGCGAGGGGTGTGAGGTCGGAAGACCCTACCCCTACTTTGTATCGATATTTGTCGTTACGAGTGTTGCTGATGGTCACAGCTGATAGAATAGCGCAGAAATAGAAAATCCCCAAAAGGCTCGGCAAAGCCTTTCGGGGTTGAAGGAGACAAAATAGCGCCGGGAATGATGGCGCCGTTTAGTCCGAAATTAAGCGGCTTTTTGGGCCTGTTTTTTCTTCCATTGATCAAGCTTGCGGCCGTAATCCACAGGTTTCGTGCCATCGCCGCGTAGGACGCCAGCCATGAAAAGCTCGTAATGTTCTAGGCAGAAACCAAATTTCTTTGCCTTTGACTTGCAGTCTTCAGCTTTGCAGCCTTTTGGGCCTTCAGCTGCTTGGTTATTCTGGTTAGATTCTTGTCCTTTTTTAGCCATATTTAGTTAACTCCTTGTTGTGCTCTGCGTTTAACGCCCCGCACATAATTCCTTTCGGCACAGTGCGCAAAACCTTTAGCGCCGCATAAAAGAAAATGTATTTTTTATGGAAACTTAACCTGAGCTTAACCGGAAGGTGTCATACTAGTTATATGGGCTCAGAGAGAATCGACATCCACGCATTTGTTGAATCTAATTACAGTATTGATGACTACAAGAAGAAGCATTGGACCGGAAGCTTCCAGGATTACATCAATATCGTTACGGAGGATCCGACGGTATGTAGAAACGCTTATCAGCGTTTGTACGACATGATCCTCTCATATGGCTCAGAAGAGACCATAGACTTCAAAAAGAAAGTCACACACTACAACTTCTTCGATGATCCTATCGAAAATGGTCTGGATGGCGTATTCGGTCTGGAAGTTCCTTTGATGAAGCTTGTAAACGTACTGAAAAGTGCGGCTAAGGGCTACGGCCCTCAGAATCGAATCATACTTCTTCACGGACCTGTGGGGTCTGCGAAGTCTACAATCGCTCGTATGCTTAAGAAGGGCTTAGAACATTACTCTAAAAGTGAGGCCGGAGCTCTTTACACTTTCTCTTGGATCAATCCAGATGGCAAAGACATTCCAGCCTTCAAGCATCTGACAGAATTAAATCTCGATGAAATGCCAGACCCAATGAATGAAGAGCCTCTCAAACTTATTCCTTTTGATTTGCGTGACAAGTTCCTTGAGCAATTTCACAAAAGCAAAAAGAACGACTTCAAAATTAAACTTGAGGGCGATCTAAACCCTGCTTCTCGTTACATGTTCACGGAGCTTATGAAGTACTACGGTGGTGACTGGAACAAGGTGATGAACCACGTTCGCGTGCGTCGTTTAACCTTCTCAGAAAAAGATCGTATCGGGATTGGAACCTTCCAGCCTAAAGACGAAAAGAACCAAGACGCTACAGAGCTTACTGGTGACATCAACTACCGTAAGATCGCCATCTTCGGATCAGACTCTGATCCACGTGCTTTCAACTTCGACGGTGAATTCAATATCGCAAACCGCGGTATCATTGAATTCGTCGAGGTTCTGAAGTTGGACGTAGCTTTCCTTTACGACTTGCTTGGAGCTTCCCAGGAACACAAGATCAAGCCTAAGAAATTTGCTCAGACAGACATCGATGAAGTGATCATTGGTCACACCAACGAGCCTGAGTACCGCAAACTTCAAAACAATGAGTTTATGGAAGCCCTTCGTGATAGGACGATCAAAATCGATATTCCGTACATCACGAAGTGGAAATTCGAAACTCAGATTTATAAGAAAAGCTTTTCAAGGGATCGTGTTCGAGGAGTGCATATCGCGCCTCACACCATGGAAATGGCTGCCATGTGGGGTGTGCTGACGCGCCTCGAACCGCCTAAGAAGGCTAATCTAAGTGTGCTTCAAAAGTTGAAGCTATATGACGGGAAGACCCTACCAGGGTACACAGAAGATAACGTGAAGGAACTTCGTAAAGAAGTTTCCCGCGAAGGCTTCGACGGTATGGGTCCTCGTTATATCTTAGATAAGATTTCCAATGCGATCGTATTGAACGGTGAACCTTCAGGTTGTTTGAATCCTTTTATGGTTTTGAACGAGCTTGAAAGCGGATTGAAGAATCACTCTCTTCTAAATAACGACGACAAAAAGAAGTATTACACAGAGTTACTTGCGATTGTGAAACAAGAATACGAGGACATCGTGAAGAACGAAGTTCAACGTGCCATTAGTGCAGACGAAGAAGCGATTGCGAAACTTTGCTCAAACTACATCGACAACGTGAAGGCTTACACTCAGAAAGAGAAAGTGCAAAACAACTACACAGGCCAATACGAAGAGCCGGACGAAAGGCTCATGCGTTCTGTGGAGGAGAAGATCGATATTCCTGAAAACCGTAAGGATGATTTCCGCCGTGAGATCATGAACTACATCGGGGCTCTAGCTATCGACGGGAAGACTTTCGACTACAAGACCAACGAGCGCCTTCATAAAGCCCTCGAGCTCAAGCTCTTTGAGGATCAAAAGGATTCGATCAAGCTCACAACTCTCGTCTCCAACGTGGTCGACAAAGCCACTCAAGAGAAGATTGATATTGTGAAGTCACGTTTGATCAAGAACTTTGGCTACGACGAGGTGTCTGCGACAGACGTTCTTCAGTATGTCGCCTCCATCTTTGCTCGTGGTGATTCCAAAATCTCTAAAGAGAAGTAGATTTTTAGCCCGTATACTTGCTGAATACGTTTTAAGGCTGGCTCATCTCTAAGTTCCTTTAGTTTTGGCCATTCGCTCCGTAAAAGTAGTTATGCTTTTCGCTTCCGCATTGTGGTTAACTTTCACCCCCTCAGTACAGACTTCATCTGTGACTCCGTATTCACTCTTAGAGCAAGATTCAACTCCCCTTGCTAGAGTCCAGTACTTCCATTCGGCAAGAGATGAGAAGAAGGATTCTGATTTATCTATTCTCTATCTATTGGGTTTGGAATTTCATAAGCACTCATGGGTACCATCGACTCAGGCCGGAATTGGTTTTGGGGGCGGTAGTGAGCAGTTCGAATGGAAGATGCTTCCTCAGGCGATCTATAATGGAATTCCAAAGATGGCTGATTCGCCACTGGCAGGCTGGAGCTTTCTTTTTTTAGGGGAGTTGGCCATCCATACGGGAGCCATCCGGTGGGATGCATGCTTCAAAACCTGGAAAAGCCTCAGGAGTCGACTCGGCGACGATGAAGGCCAAACCAATTTTTCTTCAGACGCCTCTTTTTCAACGGGACTTGGATTTGAGTGGAAGGCGGTTCTGGGAACGGGCTTCTACGGCAGAATTATGGTCGAACATGTTCTTCTAGGTGATTCAAATATTGCGGCTCCGGGCCTATCTCTTAACTTTCAGTCAGAAGCTTTTTTCTCGGGAAGCTTGGAGTCAGGATACCGCTTTGAATCCTCAAGCTACTTTGTGAAGTACAAACAAAGACAATCTGAAGTTGATGAACAGGCCCTGGCCTATAATTCTAGACTTGGTTTTGAGAATAGCTTTCTGAACCGAAGTCAAATTGATGTGGGGGCAAAATGGAGTTTCTAAGATATATTTGTTTATCAGCTTTGATCGCAAGTTGTGGCCCGCCCTCTGTCGTAAACGAGGCTATCAGTATCGACACGGAATCAGATACATTTATTGTCTCGGGATCAAACGAGTCACACGGAGGGGAGGAAGTGTTATGGGTGACAAACATCGCCACGGTTCAAAGAAATGCCCTCATTCAACTGCCTTCTTATGAGAAAAAAATCGAAGAAACCCGAGAAGAGGCCTATATATCATCTCTGGCTGAGAGAATTGTCGATGCCATTTTTTATGATACTTGCGACAGAAGTCGAATTCTCAGTCCAGAATACCTCATCAAGTCAGAACTAATCGTAAGTTTAACTGGTGATGCGGAGCTGGATGATCCCACAGATCTTTATGTGGTGCCTATCAAAAAACCTTGGTGGCAAGGGGCTACCTGGTACCATGCACACCCCTTTACCCTCGATGGAATCTGGGGGGAAGAAGGCGGTGATGTGATTTCTGACATGAACACGATTGAGGGGGCTTTTGCTTCGAACTCTTCACAGGTGCATTTTGATATTACGCAGTACATGGCTCAAGGGACGAGGCTCTTTAGCTGGGGCTACATTCCGGCGCTGAACGGAATACAAATAAGGGGAAAGGAAGGAGTTGATGTTCAATTTTTTTCATCTCAATCCTTTTACAAGCCCTACTACAGATTTGAGTTTGAGGGACCCTGCTTTCGGGATACCTATGAAAACACATATGTTCTAGGTCAGTAGTTTCTCAAAAGTATAGCCGTATGAAACTTTACCAGCTTCCCGTATTTTCCATTGAGGACCAGGGTTCTTGCGGTGGCCTCGCTTCACCTTTTTGTAGTAATTCGATAGAAATACCATCAGGAGACCGTACAAAAGCCATGTAGCCATCTCTAGGCGGACGATTGATCGTCACACCATTCTCCTTAAGTTTGGCGCATAGTGCGTAAATGTCTTCCACTTCATAGGCCAGGTGTCCGAAGTTTCGACCACCATCATAGTTCTCAGTATCCCAATTGTATGTGAGCTCGAGTAGTGGCGCAGGACGCCCCTTGCTTAGGTCTAAGTTAGCTTTGTCTTCTGGAGTTCCAAGAAAGATCAGGGTGAATCTCCCCTTTTCACTTTCTTTCCTGTTGACCTCAACAAGGCCCAATAAATTGCAATAAAAATTCAAAGAAGCGTCGACGTCTTTTACGCGAACCATAGTGTGCAAATATCTCATGGAGACATGGTCGATCCACGGGAGAGTATTGTCAATGAATTTTCAGATACCAGACTTCAAGCTATTTTCACTTTGAGACTTACGATAGTTCTCAATCTTTGTTGAAAGCTTATCATCAAAAGCTGCGAGAATTTGTGTGGCAAGTAGTCCCGCATTGGTTGAGTTTCCAATGCCTACCGTTGCAACAGGAATTCCTCTTGGCATTTGCACGATTGAATAGAGGGCGTCTTGACCGTTTAGGGCTCCGTTCTTAACGGGAACGCCGATCACCGGCAAAGTTGTCTTCGACGCGATCATTCCTGGCAGATGAGCTGCACCGCCAGCCCCAGCAATGATGATTTTGAGGCCATTGGCCTTAGCTTGTTTGGCAAACTCAAACATCTTGTCCGGGGTGCGATGTGCTGACACAATATCAACGACATGAGAGACTTCAAAATCGCAAAGAATATCGGAAGCGGCTTTCATCTGTTCCCAATCACTGGTTGAGCCCATGACGATTGCGACCTCTAATTTAGTTGAATCGAAAAGAAATTTTTTCTCAGCCATTTTTCCTGCCTTCTTAAAACCTATTGTTTTAGTTTATCCCAAAACTCTTTTTCTTGCACTTCAAGTTCTGATCGCTTCTTTTGAAGCTCTTCCACGGATTTGAGACAGTGATTGGCGTGACCCATCTTTCTTCCAGCTTTAACTTCTGTTTTGCCATACCAGTAAAGTCCTTGCTGCTCACCAAGCTCTTCAGGTGTCGGAGGGCGAAAATTTTCGCCACTACCAATAAAGTTCCTCATCAAAAACAGCACTTCCTTGTCAAATTTCTCATAACCCGATTGGGTCATGCCTCGAAGCCAATTGTGAAACTGGCTCGCTCTAGGGAAAAGTTGAGAATAATGACCTGAGTTGTGAACTCTTGGAGCCATTTCGTTGATCAGTAATTTTCCGGTCGCATCTAAAAAGAATTCCACCCCAAAAACACGAAGATCTGGATACGCATTCTGAATCTTTTTCGCGGCTCTTTGGGCGAGAGATTCAATCTGTTCTACAATTCCAAATTTCTGAGCTGGGCCCCAAACTTCTTTGCAAATATTTGCTTTTTGCCTGCTGATCACCAAGGGGTAGAAATGCTGATTGTTGTCTTGGCCCGAATAGAAGCTCATAAGAGCTAGCTCAAGCTTAAAGTCTATGAGCTCTTCGGCGTAGACATCCACGCAGTTTTTAAAAGCAGCTGCACAAAAATCTAAAGCTTCTTGAAGCTTTGTATCAGAGGCGCCTTCCTTTAAGACAAAATTTCCCTTCCCATCATATCCCCCCATCGCCCACTTCAACACATAGCCTTTTGGAAACTTTTCAAAGAGTTTATCCAGGGATCTGGCCGTGGAAAAATATTGAGGAATGAGTTTGAGAAAGTCAGCTTGGGGAATCTCAGCCTGTTTGAATAGTAATTTTTGCTCTAGTTTATTTCTAAGCTTCAAGATACTTGAAACTTTGGGTGAGGAAACAATGTGTGGGTTGCTCTGCAAAACCGCTTTAAGCAGGTCTTCGTTGAAGAATTCACTCTCAAACCCAATCACATCAATGTTTTTAGAAAAAGATTTCACATCCTCTTTGGGAAAACAGTTGGCAGGAAAACTTTTATAGGCCGGGTCATCCAGGGATTCACACAGACAGTGGACACAGATATCGAGGTCTCTAGCCGCTCTAAGGGTCATCTCCGCGAGTTGTCCTCCTCCAAGAATTCCAACACGTATTTCTGAGGTCTTCATCCCAGAATTCCCCCAGACAAGTACTCTAAAGTAATTTCTGTGACTGCCACAATCAACCCAAGAGACAGCAGTTTGTAGATGTGCCATTGCCGAATAGAAAGAGCAAAAGTTAAGAGACAGACAAAGAGAGCCTGTGGTGGCCAATTGAGCTCTGAGGGAAAACGACCGAGGAAAAATATGAATGTCACTGTCGCAGAGACAATCAGGGGAATCTCAATTGATCTAATCATGGCATGCTTGTCAGCGTTGAAGATGGGAAACTTAGATGTGAGTGAACGAAGCAGAAAGAACAAGATTAGGTATCCGAGTATGGCGATAGCTAAGCCCATCCAACTATAAATATAAAAAGCAAAATAAGCTCCAGCGGCCAAACTCAGAGGAATCGGCAACACCGCTCCAATGAGTATAGAGCTGAGGATGACTTGCGGGGCGATCAAAAACCCGTTGTGCTCGAAGAAGTTGTCCCAAACCAATAAACTTAAAAACTCTACTGGAATGGCAATCTGAAATCCCAAGATTAATACTAGAGAAAGAATTAAGGGGTCTGAATTGAGAGAGTCTGTTCTGACGCGTTTTCTCGATGTTGCTTGAAAACTAAAAAAGCCGATCACAGTACTCAGTAGAATCGCCAACACAAAGGGGCCATTAAATAAGCTCACGATGAAGGTGATTCCAAGGCTCGAGTAAGCGTAAAACTTCGTCCTAAAGATAGCTTCACTCGCATTGAAGGATTTCATTAACAAATCAAGGCAGTCCCACAGGAGCTTTCCCATGAGTGCAGCAAATAGGGATTCTAAGAGCACTGCTGCAGGTCTTGAAATCAACCATCTCAAGGGCAACTCGGTAGAGGCGAGACAAATCAAGCAGAGGCCAAGTATGCCGATTGCAAGTGCCTTTACGGCGGCTAGTGTATTTGTGGAAAAAGAAAAGGGTCCCTCAAGCGCGAGGAACCCTTTTGTAGTTATTGATTCTGGATTTGAATCCAGTTTGAAAGGATGAGAACTGAGTTTCACCGTATCCTAAGTATCTGCCCTTTAGTTCTGAGCAACTTCACCTTCCGCGTGGTTGATTGGGCTGTCCCCCATCATTTTGCGAAGTGTGTTTTTGAGTTTCATAGATTGGATGAAGATGTCGTGCTCCACAACGTTACCTTCAGCGACTGAAGGAGCTTTGTAGTAGAAGCTCAACCATTCTTGGATTCCGCTCATCCCTGCACGTTGTGCAAGGTCAGAGAACAAGGCAAGGTCAAGAACTAGTGGCGCAGCAAGGATTGAATCACGGCAAAGGAAGTTCACTTTGATTTGCATGTCGTAGCCCATCCAGCCAAAGATATCGATGTTGTCCCAACCTTCCTTTGCGTCGCCGCGAGGAGGGTAATAGTTGATTGTAACTTTATGATACAAGTTCTTGTAAAGGTCAGGATAAACCTCAGGCTGGAAGATGGTATCCAATACGCCAAGCTTAGACTCTTCTTTTGTTTTGAAGTTTGCAGGATCGTCCAATACAGCGCCGTCACGGTTGCCGAGAATATTAGTTGAATACCAACCAGAGACACCCAACATGCGAGACTTGAATCCTGGAGCAAGAATTGTCTTCATCAGAGTTTGACCAGTTTTGAAGTCACGTCCAGAGATCGCAACGTTGTTCTCTTTAGAGAGTTGCAAGAAAGCAGGAATGTCTAAAGTGAGGTTAGGTGCTCCGTTGCAGAATGGAACCTTTTCCATCAAGGCAGCGTAAGCATAAACCTGAGAAGGAGCGATCTCTTCACTGTCCGCTTTCAATCCAGCTTCAAAGGCTGAGATTGATCCGTGAACAGATGAGGGCTGGCAATAAGCTTCTGTAGAGCCACACCAAACCATAACCAAGCGCTCACAGTTCTTAGTTTCTTTGAAATTGCGAATGTCGGCGCGAAGAGCTTCAGCTTTTTCCCAAAGAGTTCCCGTTTTCATGTTCGGGCCTTCGATATTTTTAATATATTTTTTAGAGAATACGGCTGTCATTGGCTTGATAGCTGCTAGCTCTTCTTTGATGACTTCAACGTCTTGAGGCTTGAGAACGTCTGCTTTTGTACAAACTTCGTACATATTGTCTGGGAAAATGTCCCATCCGCCAAACTCTATATCTTCAAGTTTTGCAATTGGGGCATAATCTTTGATGAGAGGAAATTTTTCATCCTTGCGGTCACCAATACGAATCGTCCCCATTTGAGTTAGTGAACCAAACGGCTTCTTGAATCCCTTGCGAGATGAGATGACACCAGCCATAAATGTGCTGGCAACAGCTCCCATTCCCGGCATAAGAATGCCGAGTTTTCCGGTTGCAGGTGCTACTGTATTTTTGTTTGAGTTTGTCATAATTTTAATACTCCTTGACGGTCTCTTTTAACGTTTTGATATCTTCTAGTACTTCGCGGCAAAAATCTTCATGGATGCTAAGTTCTACTGAAGATTTTTTAGCACCACCCTTTGTCTTTGATTCCTTGAGGAACTTACGTGCACCTGGGATGGAATAGCCTTCGTTGTATAACAAATGTTTGATGCGCATGAAGTTTTCCGTATCTTCATCAGAGTAAAGTCTTTGTCCGCGACTTGTCTTACTGGGTTTTAAAAATGGAAATTGGCTTTCCCAAAAACGTAGTACATGTGGGACAACGCCAATCTTTTCTGCTGCTTCTTTGATGCGGTAAAACGCCATAAGGGGCAAGAAAAGCACATCCTGAGAGGGTCGTCCAGCCCCTTCGGACGGGAAAATGGTTAAGATTATCAACTTTTTACAGCTAATAGTTGAAGTATGAGGGCCTAGTCTGGCAAACTCTCAGTATGACTTTCTCGCTGCAGCAAACTTTGCAATATATTCGAATAATTGGGCTGCTTCTAGCGGTCCTAGGTCTGGGTCTCTCCGCTAATTCTATGGCTACTGGTGGAAAGGCGCCGATATCAACAAGCGAAAAAATTCCCGAAGAATGGCGTTCCCTTACCGCTCCAGCCGGCCATTTGATCATTCTTCGCAAGTTTCTGGAGGAGGCAAAGCAAAACTCTGCCTTGTTAGCTAGGGGCTGTGACATTAGGGGCCTCTCATCAAAGCAAGAATGGTCTGACGTAAAATCTGGCTTGGTGGATAGTAGCGGATTTTTGCTTACGGTACAGCCGCCAAGAAATGACTCTGAACGCATTTTAATCCCGGTGAAACAATATCACGTCAATACGTTTTCGGTCATTCCAAGTGAGGACGGTAAGTTAGATTTCTACGGCGGCAACTATTTCACAAAAGAAGCGTATGCGGGAGATAGCGAGCCACGAATCTATGAAACAAAGTGGTTAGTTTCCGTTCAAAAAAGCACAGGAAAAATCATGGAAATTAGCAGGACTGTATTCCGTGGGCTGAAACGATCTAAAAGAATATCACACTTTGAATGCAAGTAATTTGCATGCAAGTAAAGTGAGTTACGCTCTTTGCTCTGCTCCAAATTTTTCCACCAAAGCATCCAATCCAAGTTTGACTTGAGATTGAATGGTTTTCTCGTCCAATGTTCCTTCATCATCTTGTAAAAAGAGCCTGTAAGCCAAAGATTTTTTTGCATCCTTCATGGGGTAAAGATCAAGACACTCTACTTTTTTAAGCAAAGTTCCCATGGCTTTTGCGAGGGTCTTCTCAATCTCCATAGCTGTTGCCTCTGGAGGGAAGACGAGTGAAATATCTCTCTCAACAATCGGCGTGCGGCTAGCTACAGAGATTTTTCCGTAGGGCTGAGGCGACTGCGGCGGTTTTCCAACATGACATAGCTGCATCTCTTCCATAATATTTGGTGAGAATCGAATCTCTCCCATGGCAACGCCAAGGTTGAGTCCTGCGGCTAGGTTTAGGATCTCTGATTTCTTCTGAGGGTGGAGTTCCCCTACCCAGCCTACGATCGATCCTGGCGGCTTTCCAGGCCAGACAATGAGAGCTGAACGAGTGGGATGTAAGAGTGCGGCTGGGATCCACGAAGCCGCTTCCAATTGAGTTCGCCAAGCATCATTTTTCATAAAAGTTTCAAGACTGATGAATTGTGCTCCTGCCCATCGACCTTCCAAGGCAGCAAGATCGCCTTGAAGTTTGTCGAAGATCCCTCTCGCATCAAAGAAGTCTACGAGTTGCTTTCGGTCATTTGATTTTTTGTCTTTCGACCAATGTTCTTTAAAGCTATGGCCCATTTGAGCCCAAGCAAAATGATAGGACTCAGTCACTCCTGAGCTTCGTTCATCTTTGGCGTGAGACTGAGAAAACGCATGTCCAATGTCGAATAGGCCAGCATTGTTTTGGCTCATGGCCACATGTTGTTTCAAAACTTCAAGTAAACCGAAAGTGAGGTTTGGTCTCATAAACTTCCACTCTTGGCTCAACGGATTCTGAAGTTCTACTAAGGGATGCTTGGGGACCCACGCCTTAGCTTTGTCGGATATAAAGCAGTACGGCATCGTCTCACAGAGACCCGTGTCAAGGATCCTCTCACGGACGACTGAGAGCCTGTGCTGAAGACTTTGAGTGATGGCTCGAGTTTGGTTTTTTTGAACCGGGTAAATCTCCGGGATTTTATCGTAGCCGAGTAATCTTGCAGACTCCTCAATAAGATCTACTTCTCTGAGTAAATCAATGCGATATGTTGGCACTTCCACGCGGAGCACGTTAGGGCTTTTCACCTGACTTGACATTCCTAGTACATTGAAGAGGCTAGAGATCTCTTCAGCTTTTGCCTCAATGCCGACGAGTTTCTGGAAGGCGCGAAGATCAAAGTTTAAAACATTTTTCTCACGAAGTTCGGTAGCAGATTCGGCACAAACTTCTACCATGGATCCTCGACGTCGCATGCCGCAGATTTCTTTAAAGAGCAAACAGGCTCTACCCGCAGATCGTTTGATATTATTGGGGTCAACACCTCTTTCAAAACGATGTGAAGAGTCGGAATGCATTCTGTGGCGAGCTGCCATTTTGCGTACGAGCTCCGGATCGAAATAAGCCGATTCCAGAATAACTCTCTTCGTAGATTCTGTAACACTGCTATCTAGTCCACCCATCACCCCTGCTAGAGCCAGCGGTTTTTCTATATCGGCAATGATAAGATCGTCTTCTGTAAGAGTTCTTTCTTCTTCATCTAAAGTTGTTAACTTCTCTCCATTCTTAGCAAAACGAATGATGAGTTTGGATCCTGCAACTTGATCAGCGTCGAAGGCGTGCATGGGGTGACCGAATTCATGCAAAACATAATTGGTGATATCAACTAAAGCATTGTGAGTGCGAAGGCCTAGTCCGTCGAGGGCCGAGACCATCCAATCTGGGGTCTTCGTTTTTTGTACATCCTCAAGTAGAACCGCACCATAAATAGGACACTCTTTCTCGGCCTGAACCTCAACATTGAACAGCGGAACATCCTTAAAACTGCTCACCAGATCTTCGAATTCTGGAACTTTAACTTTTCTACCGAGTAGTCTTGCGACTTCTCTGGCTACTCCGAGGTGGGACAAGCAATCGGCTCTATCCGGCGTGAGTTCGATTTCCCAGATTTCATCGTCCAGTTGGAATTCTTTGACGAAAGATTCGCCGACCTGAAATTCCGAATTGAGGTCCAAGATTCCGTCAGATTCTCCCGGAATTCCAAGCTCGGAAGATGAGCAAAGCATTCCAAAAGATTCCACATCGCGAATCTTTGCTGGCTTGATCGCAAAATCTCCTGGTAGCACAGCTCCTACTGGAGCGAGTGCGACCTTCATGCCTTTTCGAACATTCGGTGCTCCGCAAACAATTTGGAGCGGCTCTGGTCCACCTGCGTTGACTTTGCAAACGTTAAGTTTGTCAGCTTTAGGGTGTTTTTCAAATTCGAGAATCTCCGCGATAACGACTTTGTCGAGTCCTTCACCTTGCTGCTGAACGCCGCCAATTTCTAAACCAAGAAACGGAAGCTTCTCGATGAGGTTCTTTGATTCTTTGCGAAGTAGTTCGAGAGAATTTTTGTCGTCGATAAAATGGCTAAGAACTTTGAGAGAAATTTTCATGGCTTCCACCTAGCGAATTGAGAAATAAAGGTTTGATCCCCTTCGTAATAGTTCCTTAGGTCGTTGACTCCATATTTCAGCATGGTCATTCTTTCGATGCCCATCCCAAAGGCGAAGCCGCTATATTTGTTGTGATCAATTTTGGCCGCTTTAAAGACTTCAGGGTCGACCATTCCGCAACCCCCAATTTCAATCCAACCTGTGCCTTTGCACGTTTTGCAATTTTGACTTTGTACTTTTCCGGAACCTTTGCAGAAGGGACATGCGATATCAATTTCGGCGGATGGTTCTGTGAAGGGGAAGAAGCTGGGACGCAATCTCACCTTTAGGTCTTCTTTGAAAAACTCTTTGACCATAACACTGAGGATGCCTTTGAGGTGCCCCATCTGAACGTCAGTGTCTACAAGCAATCCTTCGATTTGATGGAACATGGGCGAGTGTGTGGCGTCGTAGTCGGCACGATACACTCGTCCAGGTGCGACCATTCGGATCGGGGGTTTTTGCGAAAGCATCGTCCTGATCTGAACGGGAGATGTGTGGGTTCTTAGAACAACATCCGGAGAGTCTTTGATGTAGAAAGTATCTTGAAGAGCTCTTGCAGGGTGTGATGGCGGCATGTTTAGGGCGTCGAAGTTGTAGAATTCATGTTCTGCTTCGGGGCCAATCTCACATTCGAAACCGCATTTCGCGAAAATTCGAATCAACTCTTCCATTGTGCTTCTCACAGGATGTTCTTTTCTACTTGGAACCTCTCGACCGGGCATTGTGACGTCGATGCGCTCGGCTTCAATTTGAGCTTCAAATTCTTTAGCTGCAAGGCTCGTGCTCACTTCTGAAATACGGCTTTCAATGAGGCCACGAACGCGGTTGCCTTCTTGTCCAGCCTTAGGCCGGTCTTGGGGGTCGAGCTTGCCCATCATTTTGAGTGTGTTGGTGAGTTGGCCCTTTTTCCCGAGCCATTGCACTCGGAAGTTCTCTAAATCCTCTAGGGATTGAAGCTTTTCAAATTCCTTGTGGGAGTTTTGTTCGAGTTCTTGAAGTGAGTCTAAGAGTGCCTTTAAATTCGACATGAGCCTTCATTTTTTAGCACGCTTTTACCCATTAAAAAACCCAACTCCATGAATATGAAGCCGGGTCTAAAATTTGATCTTAATGTTCTAGTTTGCCTTTCGGCTAAACTAGCTGGCCGCAGGCCATGTTCTCGAGCTTATCGAGAGGACCATCGTCGGGCCGCAGGCCAAGTGACCGAGCGACGCGAGGTCGCCATTATTAAGCCTTGGCGCTGGTAACGATTGTCTCGAAAGACTTAGGGTCAGCAAGAGCAATATCAGCAAGGATCTTGCGATCGAGCTCGATGTTGTTCTTTTTCATTCCAGCTACGAAGCCAGAATAGTTCCAACCATGGTCACGAACAGCGGCGTTGATTCTTTGGATCCAAAGTCCGCGGAAATCACGTTTTTTCTGTTTGCGGTCACGAAACGAGTAGTTAAGTGCACGGTTTAAAGCTTCAAAAGCTTTAGAAAAAGATCGGCTACCTGAGTTACGGAATCCTTCCGTTTGATCAAGAACCTTCTTTCTACGTTGACGAGTTTTAAATCCACCTTTTGCGCGAGGCATAGTTCACCTTCTTCCTTATATTCTAGTATCAGTTCTTGTAACTGCTAAACCAGTTGCCCTACTACCAGTTAGGTAGAAGGCGTCCGATACGTCTTGCCATTCCTTCAAAAATGTATGCAGCTTGGCGAAGCCCACGCATACGTTTTTCTTTATTGAGACCAGTGTTGTGGCTTCTTCCGGGCTTACGGTACTTCAGCTTGCCTGAGGCAGTCTTTTTGAAACGTTTTTTAGCTCCAGAGTGTGTTTTAATCTTAGGCATCTGAGTCCATTCTCCTTTAACAAAGACCCATGTCTTGCCACGATTGACGAGGCGAGACAAGGGCTAAATCAATAATTTTCTTTCTATTCACTAGGCAGCTCAGCACTTTACCAGCCAGCCGGAGGCTAAGACATTGAGCCCAGCGAAATGGCCATTATACCGCGGGCATCAAAACATGCCTTTGGGCATGTTTTGCCGCACACGCGGGCTAGCGTTTTTTGAACGGGCGACGAGGCGGTGCTGCTGGAGGCCTGTAACTAGCTGGAGGTTCAGAAGGAAACCCTTGAACCAAAGTCCCAGGAGCCACTTTTTTGCCTTTGGGAACTGGGCCTACCAAGCAAGATAATCGCTTGCCTTCCATTTTAGGTGGAGCTTCAAGAGTTGCTTGGTCATCTAACAACTTCGCGAAATCTTGGAGCGTTTGCCAGCCCATAGCAATGTTCTGAAGCTCTCGACCACGGTAGAAAACGGTGACTTTCGTCTTGTTGCCTTCTGCGAGGAACTTCAAGGTATTTTTGGCTTTATGCTCAAGATCGTGCAAATCAGTTTTGGGCCGCAATTGCACTTCTTTGACTTCAACAACGACCTGCTTTTGCTTCGCAACCTTTTGCTTCTTTTTCTCTTCGTATTTGAACTTTCCGTAGTCCATAATTTTACAGACTGGAGGATCAGTAGTGGGTGAAACGTTTACGAGGTCAACGCCCATTTCCTGGGCCATATCACGAGCTACCCGTGTGTCTAAAATCCCTAATTGCTCGCCATCTTTTCCAATCACACGTACAAAAGCTGCACGAATTTGCTTGTTGATTTGGTGGGCATTTTTGTCAGGACCACGGCTTTTATTATATTTACTAATGGGACATTCCTCCTTGTTGGATCGTCAAGATTATCTATTTACAACCTAAGTATCTGTTTATCAAATCCTAGAACTTTTCATTTGTTCGGCCAACTCGGCCTTCAATTCATCGACTTTGATGCCCTGGCGTTGTTTTCCGTCTCGGTCCCGTAGGCTGACCACGCCTTCTTCGGCCTCTTTGGCCCCAATCAAAATCATATAGGGAGCCTTTTCTGGCTGGTAGCGCTTGATTTTGGCCGAAAGCTTATCGTTTGAATCGTCCAATCGAACGCGGTATCCAGCCTCTACGAGTTGATAGTATAGATTCTGGGCAAAATCCTTGGATTCATCAGAAATGGTAAGAATCTGAAGCTGAGTAGGAGCCAGCCACAGTGGAAAACGGCCAGCAACGTGCTCGATGTAGATGCCCATGAATCGCTCAAAGCTTCCTATGATCGCCCGATGGATCATAACCGGATTGTGGGCTTTGTTGTCCGATCCTGTGTATTCCAGATCAAATCGACCCGGCATTGAGAAGTCAAGTTGGACGGTTCCGCACTGGTGCGTGCGCCCGATCGAGTCTTTTAAATGGAAGTCGATTTTAGGACCGTAGAAAGCTCCGTCACCAGGGTTCACTTTGTATTCAATTCCAGCGGCTTTTAGAGCATTAGCAAGGGCCTGTTCAGCCATATCCCAGGTTTCCTCGGTACCAATGCGACCTTCTGGTCTCGTGGAAAGCTCGACAGCAAAGTCGAATTCAAAAGTAGAGTAGACTTTTCGAATCATACCTAAGATCTGAAGGATCTGGGGCTCAATTTGTTCTTCCGTACAGAAAACATGGGCGTCGTCCTGAACGAAGCTTCTAACGCGGAACAAGCCCGCAGTTACACCGCTTCGCTCGTGCCTATGAACTCGGCCAAACTCAGCGTACTTCAAGGGAAGGTCCCTGTAAGAATGTCTAGAATTTGCGTAAATGAGGCAGTGGCCAGGGCAGTTCATGGGCTTGATGGCGAAATCACGCTCATCGACCTTTGTAAAATACATGTTTTCTCTATAGTGATCGTAATGTCCTGACTTTTTCCACAGCTCTTCACTCATCATGAGCGGAGAGATCACGTCGCTGTAGCCGTTGGCGCCATTTAATTTTCTGACGAAATTTTGAATCTCTGCGTAAACAAAAGCTCCCGCGGGATGGAAGAATGGGTTTGCTGGGGCTTCATCATGAAAACTAAACAAGTCCTGCTCGACGCCAATTCTGCGATGGTCGCGTTTTTTGGCTTCTTCGACCATGTGCAAATAATCTTTGAGAGCTTCACGAGATAGGAAAGCCGTTCCGTAAATGCGAGTGAGCATCTCGTTTTTTTCGTTGCCTCGCCAGTAAGCCCCTGCCACATGAGTGAGCTTGAAAGCTGGGACATGAGAAGTTTTGGGAACGTGCGGGCCACGGCAAAGGTCGGCAAACTCACCCTGCCAATAAATACTCACGGTCTTAGCGCCTTCATTTTTGACGAGGTCTTCGATGATTTCGACTTTGTAATGTTCACCCTGATCTTTGAAGAAGGCAATCGCCTTGTCGGTATCCCAATCTTCACGTTTGACGGTGTGGGCTTTTTTGATGATTTCTTTCATCTTCTTTTCGATCTCAGGAAGGTCTTCTTCTTTGAAGGCTTCTTTCTTGGAAAAGTCATAAAAGAAGCCGTTTTCTATCACAGGGCCGATCGTCACTTGGACATCAGGATAAAGTTCTTTTACAGCTTGAGCGAGAATGTGAGCACACCCATGTCTTACGATCTCTAGAGCTTCGGGATCTTTTTCAGTGATAAACTCAATCTTTTGGGCGTCCTTAGGAAGTGTTCTGGAGAGATCATAAGCCACACCATCAACGCGTACGGCGAAGACTCGGGTTCCCTGGAATTGATCCTTGTAAACATCTGCTGCCGTTTGCGGCGCAGCTGGATCGATCTCGATAGAAGCTTCTTTAGTCTCAAGTACAAACTGGGCCATTTATTGTGCGTTCCCTGTCATGGAGTTTTTCATATCCTGTCTTTGTTTTTGCCCGATTTTTCTGAGTCCGTCTAGGGGGGCTAAGCTTTCATCTTCTTCAGCACTTTCGAGATAGGTGTATCCAGCGAGTCCGTCCTCGTAATATTTCATAATGAGCTTGGACTCTTTTAGGCTAATTGTTCCCTTAGTGAGGGCCTGTTCCGCACTCAATCGCAAACGCTTAATAAGCTCGGATTTTGAGTACTCTACATAGCCAAGCACGTCGGTGACCGTATCGCCTTCGACGATATGATCAATCTTGTAGCCCTCTTCGCTCATAGAAACATAAACAGCGTCGGTATCGCCAAAAAGGTTATGAAAATCTCCGAGAATCTCCTGGTAGGCACCAAGAAGGAACATCCCGATGTAGTATGTTTGGCCTTCTTCAAAATCATGCAAGTCAAGAGTTTCGTTGACGTCCTTCATATCGATAAAGCGATCAATTTTGCCATCAGAGTCGCAGGTAAGATCTAGGAGAATCGCTTTTCTAGAGGGTTTCTCCTTAAGCTTATGAATGGGCATGATGGGGAAGAGTTGGTCGACGGCCCACATATCAGGCGCCGACTGGAAGAGAGAAAAGTTGCAATAGTAAGAATCACTCATCAATTTTTTGAGGTTTGTGAGTTCTTCCGGTTTGCGCTTGAGTCCTTTTTCAAGCTCCATGACTTTGCTGCAGAAAATCCAAAAGATATCTTCCATGAGGGCACGTTGTTTGAGCGAGAAATAACCCAAATTAAAGAGATTCATTCCATCTTCACGAATTTTGAAGGCGTCCTGCAAATGCTCGTTTAAATTTTTAGGAGTTAACGTCTCAACAAGATTCAAAAGATCTTGAATGAAGTCATGATCTTCTCCATCGGTATCAATCTCTGAAAGTGTTTTACGTTCAATGCGGTGTTTGCCAAGAACGTTAAAAACAAGAATGCTGTGATGAGCGACAAGGGCCCTACCCGCTTCAGTGATGATGTGGGGGTGTGGGATCTCCTTCTCGTCGCAAACCGACTTGATTTGTCCGACAACATCATTGGCATACTCCTGCATGTTGTAATTCATTGAGTTTTCCCAATTGGTCTGGGATCCGTCATAGTCGACTCCCAATCCACCACCCACATCGAGGTATTTTAGGCCGCCAGCCAGTTCTGCTAATTCAGCATAAATTCGACTAGCCTCAATGAGAGAATCTTTGATGGCTCTCAAGGCCGTGATCTGAGATCCAATATGGAAATGCAGCATTTGCAAACAATCCAACATGTCGTGTTTCTTCAGAAGCTCCACACCTTGGATCATCTCTGAAACCGTCAGGCCAAATTTTGATTTGGCGCCCGAACTTTCGATCCACTTCCCGGCCCCCTTTGCTTCCAGCTTCGCCCTAAAACCAATGACGGGACTGATGTGCAAATTGTGAGCTGCCTCAATAATCATAGCTAACTCACTAAAACGGTCGACGACAAGAATGGTGTTCTTGCCAAGCTTTTGAGCAAGCAATGCTGTTTCAATATATTCAAAATCCTTAAAACCATTGCAAACGAGCAAAGCATCGGGAGTATCTAAACTCGCAAGTGCAATAAGAAGTTCAGGCTTTGAACCAGCTTCTAATCCGAGACAAGTGGGCTTGCCCGACTCAACGAGCGATTCTACAAGGTGACACTGTTGGTTTACTTTTATGGGGTAGACGCCGCGATACTTGCCTTCGTATTCGAATTGTTCGAAGGCATTGTGGAAGGCTTTTGCGAGACTCTGCACTCGAGAACGAACAATGTCTGGAAAACGAATAAGTACAGGAGATCTAAGTCCTCGCTCTACAAGGTCATCAACCAAATTTACAAGATCAACTTTTGGAGCTTCAGATTTTGAACCTGGAGTCTTTCCTTCGGGACAAATTTCAACATTGCCTTTGTCGTTGATGGCAAAATAGCCAGCGCCCCAATTATTGATACCGTATAAATCTGCTGACTTTTTTTCGTTCCAAACTTCCATCGACTCTTCTTTTCCTTTGCTCCGAGAATACTGTCTAAGTATTCAAATAAACGGGCACTTTTACAGAAAAATGAGTCGAGCACAAAGGAAAAAATGGCCCTTTCAAAAAAGAAAAACGGTGCGTCCCGTGAAGGCCGCACCGTATTCTATTTTTTGTTTGTGATCAGCTAGCTTTTAGTAGCGATCGAGACCTACTGGCTTGTGATATTGAGCTTCTTTCTCAGCTGCTACGTTACGTTCCATTACAGACGCACATGCAGAAAGTCCAAATGCTACAACCATTAATGCCAATAGAAATCCCTTGTTAAAACTTTTCATAGTTTCTCCCCCTTTTGGTTTTTTACCCCTTGTACTTATTAGACGCGCCCCAGGCGACTTTGGGTTAAAAAATTACCTTTCTTTACTCATTCTTCATTTTCGACCATTTACATTCATCGTTGAAGCAGCAACTAAGACTCTATCGGCATATTACTTTAAAGCTTTAGCGCAAAGCGTTATTATTCTGAGTATTTTGACAAGGTTTTGACTTTAAAGGGCTTTCTTAACGATTGATGGGCTTACCTACCTAAAAATTCGGCCATATACTGATTGGAGGATTTAGGGGGAAGTATGGATTGTCCAAAATGTCAGGGAATGAAGCTCAAAGTAGAAACCTATGAGGGTGTCCAGCTCGACAAATGCCCCAAATGCCAAGGTATTTGGCTTGATGAAGGTGAGCTCATCCAAATCGTAAAGACCGAAGAAGAGACGTTCCCCGAGGAATTACTCCATGAGACCATATCCGATGCCTTTAATGGCGTTCCAAAGAAAGAAGTTGAAGAAGATGTTCATTGCCCCAAATGCTCTAAGGCGATGCGCCCTGTGAATTATGACTATGGCAGTGGCGTGGTTATCGATCGCTGTGCTGAACACGGGATTTGGCTCGACGGTAAAGAGCTAGACAAGGTTCAAGTTCATGCCGAACACTGGCAACAGCAGGCTGAGCTCAATAAAGGCGAATGGACTAAGCTCGTTAACGACGCCGGTTCAGCTTCGAATGCAGCGAGTGATTCAAAAATGCCGGCAATTTTCAAGCCGTTTGCCTACGTGATTGAACGAGTGCTCTTTAAAGTAAATTGAAGCCTATCGTCTATGAGGCGGGCGAAGTCTTTTCTTCTTTGACCTAGGAGGGTTCGCTGGATCGTACAACACATTCCTTACAGTAGAATTTTCCTGCACGTTGTAAGAGATGTAACCATGTAGATCCCAAGGCGTCACACTAAAAAGTGAGGCTTCCTTGATACGAGACTTCTTCTTGGCCAATTTTAGACCGTGTTTGATTCCTAGATCAAAGATGCCTTTTTGGATCGTTACCAAATATTTTAACGAAGACTTACTTGTGGCATCAGGAATCAGGTTTCGGTCCACTCCAATGATGGAATTAGCCAGTCCATAGATCCCATCTAGGCCAACCATCATCCACTGAGCCAAGTAACCAAGATTTGGTTTGACTTCATAATTGAGTTCAAGACGTTCGATAAAAACATCCGCCATAAAGATCATGCTCCACAATTCAAGCAAACGATCTTGTGGTCTCCAAGAACCTACGATCTCAAACTTTTCTGAAGACATTAAATCTCCGGGAGACGGCATCTCTTTTTTTCCAACGCCCACTAGCTTCAATAAATTAAAAACTTTATCGGAGCGAATGTTGGCAAACTTGGGTGTGAGTTCGCTGATATCCAAACCTGCTGCCTGAGCATAAGCAAGAAGAACAAGTTCGGAACAAAAGAGCTTAGAGGAGTCGCTCACATCCATCTCAATATCGTATCCCACTTCATCACGAACCCACTGTTCGGCAATTTCGGCTGCGCGCTTAGCAATTCTTTTCCTTTCGCCTTCATTCCTCCATCGAAGAACGAGAAGACCATTTAGTTTTTCATTTTTGAAGTATTCAAAGTCATTACTAATGACACCTTTTTCAATAATGGCTTCCATTGTTCTAAAGCCATTCTCGTCAATTCTAACCATAAAGGCGTGAGAGTATTTTTTCTGCGGAAAAGTAGACTGAGTGATCATGGACGATATCCAGCTTGTCCCCATTGAGAGAACGACGTCGCCATCTTCGAAAGGAAAGTCCCCAAACTCTTCAATTTGAAGGAATTCGCCTTTTGAAGTCGAGAACCAAGATGAGCTTTGACCTTGTAGTTGCATTCTCTCTCGAACAAGATCTTCAAGGAAGGCAATCAAGGCAATTGATTTCTCTTTTTCGAGATTAGGTGTAATGTTTTGAATTCTATTTATCTTTTCCTGGTGGATCAAAGAGTAAAATTTTCCGTCAAGGCTGTTTGGTGAAGAATCTAGGACACACAAAAAGAATTGGTCACGTGCGTGGTTGGAATCGCCTAGTTTACTAACACAGTTTTGGGCGACGTTTCTGGACTGGCGGTTAGCACCGGTTTTAATGTCAAAAAAGTATTTCTCCGCAGCATCTACGACCTTGGCAGAAACACCAAGACGGTTCAACACGCGAACTTTTGAGGTAGCGACATGCTCATCAAGTGAAGTCTTGGACGGGGACCACACAACATCGTCAAATTGATTGCCGAGGCCCTCTCCCGCCTGAACCTGCCCTGGGCCAGCAAGCATCATTGACAACAAATATAGAGAGTTCAGGAAAAAAGTAGATTTAGGGAAGAGACGAGAAAACATCATAGGCTCTAAAAAATTGCAACGAAAGTGCCAGATGTGGCCCCATCCATTTATTGCGATATTCGAGACTTATGGCCACATTTTCTAGGGTATTGAGATAAGGAGCCGTCGAGCGCAAACCGATGTAAAAAATCTAGACACATTTTTCCCTTGTATATTGTTGAATCAAAAGTTTGCCCTTAATCTTGAAGGCACAATGAAATGCCCAAAATGCAAATATGAATTGATTGAAGAGATGTCTCCTGCTGGTGCCCTAATTGACCGTTGTTTTAGCTGTGGTGGAGTTTGGTTAGACAAAGGTGAACTAGCATTTTTTGTGAAAGACAAGCGACGCCTTGGACGTTACCGGGAACTTGGTCTTGAGAATTTGAAAGCTGTAGGAAACTTTTGTCCCCGAGATCAATCGGGGCTTAATTCAGGAACCCTACCCGGCTTTGACATTGAGGTAGAAGAATGCCCATGCTGTATGGGGCTTTATTTTGACGAGAACGAACTGGAATCCGTCAGCAAAAAGGGCCTAGTTCCAATAGTCGCCAAGAAACCGCAGACGTCAGACGGACCTAAGAAACACCCCAAAAGAAGTCCCGTCCTAAAGGCTCGCTTCCTACGGAATCCGGAATCGTTGCCTGTGAAGAAAAAGATTTCTCGAGCAACACTAGCCACACTACCCAAACTACCTTCGCTACTTTTCACTTCTTTAGGTGTTGGTGGTGGTCTCCTTGGCCTCCTCCTGCTTGGAATCTTTTTGGCTTCCTATGCAGGATATGTTTCATTTCCATTGGGTTTGCTGATCTCAGTAGGACTTGTCGGCTTAAACTTCTTACTGGGACCATGGTTTATGAGACTAAGTCTCGGCTGTGTGGGAACGACAGATTGGATCTCACATACTGATCTTCCTCCGCACATTAGTCAGTTCTTGGAAGAACAGTGCCAGAAAGAAGGCATTCCTATTCCAAAGATTGGACTGATCCATGATTCGGCTCCCACTGCCTACACTTTTGGACATACTCCTAGCAGCGCAAACTTGGTTCTTTCGAAAGGCATTTTTGAGATGCTTGATGAAGAAGAATCTAAAGCAGTAGTGGCCCATGAATTAGGACATATCGTTCACTGGGATTTTGCCGTGATGACTGTGGCGCAATTGGTTCCCATTTTCTTATATCAAATCTATCGAGTTGTTTTAAAAAGCGGCAAAAAAGGATCCAAGAAAAAAGATAGTGGTCAATTGGTTTTCATTGCTTATGGCGCTTATATTCTTTATTTGATTAGCGATTATATCGTTTTGTACCTATCGAGGGTTCGCGAATATTGGGCCGATCGCTACAGCGGACGTGTTACTGAGAATCCCAATGCGATGTCTAAGGCTCTCGTTAAAATTGCTTATGGATTGTCTGGAAGTAGTGAAAACCTGGACAAAGAGACCGCAAAAGAGAAAAAGTCAGCCCGCTCCTCCATGGACTCCTTTTCACTGTCAGATTCGAAGTATTCTGATAGCTGGGGATTGTTTGCTGCCAATCAGTCCGTTCGAGATGCAAAAGACGTTATGCGATGGGATATGTGGAATCCTTGGGCACTTTATTATGAAATGAATTCGACCCACCCACTCACGGCAAAACGAATTCAGGCGATGTCTCTACAGGCAGCGCATATGGGCCAAGAGCCATGGATCAATTTCGATGATAAGCAACCTGAAAGTTATTGGGACGAGTTCCTAGTTGATCTTGTTATGAAATACTTGTCATTTGTCATTATCATTCTAGTGCTAGTGACTTATCCCTGGCAAAATGGAATGGGAGAAGCTCTTTGGGCTCGTATCATTGGCGCCATCGGAATCGCAATGATATTGAGATTGGGATTCACCCACAACAAGTCCTTTGTAAACAAGTGTTCTGTGTCAGCTTTGTTGAAGTTGATAAAAGTTTCTGCGACTCGAGGGGTGCCGGCGACGATACAGGGTACGATCATCGGACGGGGCGTTCCTGGCTATGTTTTTAGTGAGGACATGGTGATAAAAGACAGCACAGGACATCTATTCCTGGACTATCAACAGCCTCTAGCTATTTGGAATTTTCTTTTTGCACTTTTTAAAACAGATAAATACATCGGAGAAGAAGTCATCGTTAAAGGCTGGTATCGAAGAGCGCCAGTACCTTACTTTGAAGCCTATAGTGTCCAAAGCTCCAGTGGAACCTCAACTTGCTACACCTATCATATGAAATGGGTTTTTGGTCTGGGATTGATAGCCTTTGCTTTTGCACTAGGAAGTGGAATGTTTAGTCATGTAACAAAAGCACTTTTCAGTTAAAGGATCGATGAAAAACTAATCTTCTCTAAAATGCGTCCCGAGAGATTTTTCATTTTTTAGAGCTGAATAAAGCACCATGGTTGAAACCAAAACGGCTTGTCTTAACCCGATGAGTGATTCACACAATTGTCCGCGACTGTAGAATTCTTCCACATCATTTCTTAAGTCAGAAAGAATTCGTTCGGCCCTTTTTAGGCGAGCTTTGTTCCTGGCGAGTCCAACGTAGTTCCACATCGTTTTACGCAGAAGCTGCCAATCTTGTTGTAACAATGCTGGATCCACAGCTTCTTTGCCATGGATCCATTCTTGCGCTTCGAAATTCATAAGCTCACCCTTTTGGGCATAATCTGCTGCAGTCCCGCCAGCGCGATCTCCAAAGACGAGGGCTTCAAGCAAAGAAGTCGATGCAAGGCGATTGGCTCCGTGTAATCCCGTGCAAGCGACCTCACCCGCTGCGAACAATCCCGGTAAGGAAGTTCCGCCATTGGCATCCGTCCAAACACCTCCTAAAGTGTAATGAGCAGCGGGAACGACCGGAATAAGATCTTCTCTTGGATCAAGTTTTTTTGATTTCATTACCTCAAACAAACTCGGAAAATGGGAATCCAAATCAGGCATATTCCTACAATCCAACCAGACATGAGAGGCATTGGATTCAATCAATTCTTTATGTATGGCGCGAGCTACAACATCGCGAGGTGCTAACTCATCTACAAAAGATTTCTTTTTGGAGTTCAAAAGTTTCGCTCCAGCACCGCGCAAGGCTTCCGAAAGCAAATACCTACGATCGTTTTCAATATACAAGGCGGTTGGATGGAACTGTACATATTCTAAGTGGAGGGTTCTGGCGCCAGCTCTATGGGCCGCAGCTATTCCATTCCCGGTCAACGAACGAGGCCCTGTTGAATGCTCATATAGTGCCGAGAAACCACCCGTCGCGAGGATAGTAGCATCCGCTGTGACAGCATCAACATGTCTGCTTTGCTGGTTGAATATATAAGCACCAACACATTTTCCAGCTTTATAAACCGAGCTTTGTCGTTGGTCGTGCCGATTGCTCAACATAAAATCAACAAGCATACCTTCTAGGACTTTGATCTTCGGATTACTGAGAACCAAAGCGTCTAGGTGTTTCATGATATTTAAACCGGTGTGGTCTTTGACGTGCAAAATTCTAGCTTTTGAATGAGCAGCTTCTAAGGCAAGGTCTGGGTCGAATTCAATTCCAGCACTTTCAACAAGCCACTTCTGAATGAGTGCTTCACCATCACTAGTTATCGCATCAACAGCCTTTGAATTGTTGATCGCGCATCCCGATTCAAAAATGTCTCTCTTAAAATCATCTGCATCATCCGCCGTTGGCTTAACAATGCCACCCTGGGCCCAGCTACTAGCTCCGTTGCTATCACCTTTCACAAGCGTGACGAAAAGGCCTTCTTGTGCAGCTTTCAGAGCTGCTATCGAACCAGATAGACCCGACCCAACAACAAGAACCGACTTCGTGTTCATCGTTTGATATCCAAACCTATATCTGCTGAGACCACCGAGTGAGTTATGGACCCCATACTCAACCGAGAAATTCCAGGAATCACATATTCCGCAATGTTGAGGCAGCTAAGGCCCCCTGATGCTTCGAGCACGGCATCCTTAAGCACGGGAACGATTTCTCTAAGCTCCGCAGGATTAAAATTATCCAGCAAGAGATGCCTAGCACCAGAATGATAAAGTTCAATGGCTTCCTCTGGTGTGTCCGCTTCAAAAATCGCGTTGTCTATGACAGGTGCATATTCGGCAGATTCACGAGCCCATTTTTTAAGTTCAGGGAATCCAGAACCGATCTCAGTAAGCATGTCTTTGTGATTGTCTTTGAACATCGCGCGGCTTTGAAGTTCTAGGCGATGTACATGCGCACCACCTACTTGGCATGCGAAAACTTGGTACGACCGTAAGCCCGGTAAAGTTTTGCGAGTGTGGAGCAATATTGGTTTTTTGTACTTTGCTTTTTCGGCTTCGGTCCATTTTGCGTATTGCTCATCAATCACCTCTGTAATCGCAGAGACTTCTGTTGCGATACCACACACATGTTGCAGAATATTTAGGATGGTTCTTTCGGTTGAAAGCAACGCAAACGCTGGTGCACGTGCCTTGAGAATGATGGCTTTTTCTTCGAGTCTTGCCCCATCATCTTGGAGGCTAAGCAGGTCCCATTTTAGCTCTTTGCAAACTTCTTCTAAAAAGTCATGGCCCGCAAAAACAATGGGGTGCCTGTTCGATAAAGTGAACTCATAAGTTTTTCGAGGATTGATATCTTTTGAATGAAAAAAATCAGAGCAAATACGGCTAGTAATGTCTTGGTGCCATTGATCTTCTTCAAGCGCATAGTTGAGAAGTTTGAGCCAGTCTGGTTGGAGCCAATCTTGCTTGTTCATGTCCATCTTTCCTATTTTTGCAGAGCGAGCATGCGCTCGAGAGCCAATCTCGCCGGAGCCTTTATAGAGGCCGGCATGGGAACAGGTTCTTCAGTCTCTAAGTTTCTGAGGGTCCTAAGTACTTTGTGCATATCCACCATATACATCGTGGGACACAACGACCTAAAAAGTAGCTCTACCTTTACGTCTGGGCACTCTTTGTTAAGTCTCTCGACCATGTTTACTTCGGTTCCGACAAATACTCTTGAACCTTTGGGGAGACCTTTTACATATTTTTCTAAATAAGCCGTGCTTCCTACGGCGTCCGCAAGATCTACAACTTCTTGCTCACATTCAGGGTGAACCGCAATCAGTGAACCCGGAAAGTGTTTGCGAATGAAGTTAACATCTCGTGCTTTGAACTTCATGTGAACAGGGCAATGTCCATTCCATAAAATCATCTTCACACCATCAAGTGATTCAATCCCACCATTTGCTTTAGACGGATACCAAACCACCATCTCTTCTGGCTTGAGCCCCATAGCTTTGCCGGTGTTGCGACCCAAATGTTGATCAGGAAAGAAAAATGCTATGTCCCCTTGAGACCAGGCCCAGCTAAGAGCTTTCTCTGCATTACTGGAAGTGCATACAAGTCCGTTGTTCTCTCCAGTAAAGCCTTTTAGAGGAGCGTGAGAATTCATATACGTCACAGGAACTAGAGTTCTACCGTCGAGGTCGTTTCTTGCGTTGAGAATTTTCCACGCCTCCAGGACAGCTTCCATGGGAGCCATGTCTGCCATCGGACATCCCGCCTCAGGTTCTGGATGAAGAACGCGCTGATCATCACGGCAAAGTATCGCAGCACTTTCTGCCATAAACCTCACACCACAAAAAACAATGTGCTTTACACCAGGAGCTTCGGCCGCCGCTTTTGCGAGACCGAAGGAGTCGCCTATTTCATCGGCGATCGATACGATGCCATGTCTTTGGTAATGATGTCCGAGGATCATAAGCTCTGAACCCCATTTGGCTTTCAAGGCTTTGATTTCATCAATAATTTCTCGGTCTTCAATTAAGGACATAGATCCAAGATTAGGACGGCTTTGTCCTGCTTGTCACGCAGTATTCGAATACCAGAAGGGCGCTGATCATGTTGCGCCCAGCGTTAAGTCAAGCATGTGGAACAAGCTTCGGGATAGACCAAGGTGGTTGAAGCTACTTCTTCAGGGCTTTTCTCACGCGAGAAGTAACATCTTCTCGGATGATATAAAAGCGGGCCAAAAGCTCTTCTCCAAGCACTTCTTTTAGGCCGTTGTATTCTTCCTTGTCGAGACCAGCGAGGGTCTCACTGCATTTGATGTACTTGTCTAGGAAAGGCTTTGTTTTGGAAAGTGGTGCATCTTTAGCAAGGCCTTGCAGTGAGCTGATAGCTTCTTCGCGAGTCTTCAGTGCTTCTTCTCGCTTCGACTGAATCTCATTCAATTTAGCGATGACATCTTTTTCTTGTTTAGGGCTGAGCTTAAGCTCATCAGCTAAGTGCCAATAGAAAATTTTGTTGAGTCGATCTTTCATCCCCGCTTTGTCTTGGACGTCTTCAGCGTAAGCTGCATCCGCGACAAACAAGGTTGAGGCCAAAACACTAGAGACCACAACACCAGTTGTTAGAAAGGTACAGAAAACTGAACGCAAAATGAACGGAAGGCAAAGACTCTCCGGAAAACTATTCCGGGGTGTCTTTGCCTTTAAAGTACGATTTAAAGTGAGAAATCGATAGAGCATATTCATCGAAATCCCAATATAACATTCTTCATCCGCATTGCCAGTTAAAGATCTCCCTTGTATCCAAGGCTCTTAGCCACATTGGCAAAAGCCTCGTCAGCTCGCTCAGGATTTAGAGCTAGATCCGCAGCTAACGCATCAGCTCCGTCTGCTTGCAGCTGAACACCAATATCAGCTACCGAGGCAATCCATCTAGAAACCACTTGAGAGTCCCCATTTTTTGCTGTCTGCACCAAAAAGTCATCTGATGCCGATGGGGCTTCTAGAGTCTTTACTGTTTGAAAACTCATGACGGCTACAAAAACAGCCATGGCTCCTGATACACTCCAAGCGAGGCCACGAGACCCGGCAAAGCCTCCAATTAACTTGGCCGCCCAAGTGATTTTAATTTCCTTTTCCACATGAACCTTAGAGTCTAGCGGAAGCTGCTCTCTAAGGGCTTTTAGCAAATGTGTCTCATACCCTGCTGGGGGTTCAATTTGCCCGTAATGAGAGGGGTCTTCTGCAATCTCTTGGATCATCCGCTCTAATTCAGCGTCTTCATCCAGACCGACCTCTTTTAAAAGGTTTTTATATTTATCGGTCATGATCGTAATCCTCCTGCAAGCTTTCAAAAGCCTGCTTTACTTCCTCGTAAGCTCTCCCTCCCTGTGAAGCTTTAAGGATCTTTCTCAAATTTAGTACAGCATGACGAAAATTCGCTTTTGCCGTATCAAAAGGACATTCCATTGCCGCCGCAACTTCTTTAAAACTCATGTCTTCAAAGATCCTCAATTGCAGCGCTATCCTTTGTTTCTCTGGAAGCTGGTCGATCGTCCACTGAAGGACTTCTGAAGTTTGTGCTCGCTCCAATCCTGAGAAATCTGCGTGGGTTACTCCCATCTCCGCTTCTTCCAGATCGACTCGAGACTTCATATGTTTGGATCTGAGGGCGTTCTTCGCTGTGTTGGCTGTGATTCTCAAAAGCCAGCTTTTGAAGGCAGAATCCCCCCGGAAACTGTCTATTGCTTTGTGGGCTTTTAAGAAACTGTCCTGAACCACATCGTCGGTCGCGCCATGGTCTTTCATAAACCGGAAGGCCATATTGTAGGCCGCTCGGTAATGAAGTCTGACAAGTATCTCGAACGCTGAGCCATCTCCGTCTTTGACTCTTTGTACGAGCTCCGTGTCCTCCATGAAAACCTCTTTTCCTGATCACTTCAACAATCTCCTAGCTTTCGCTAATTAGACACATTGATTCCTGATCTGGGTTAAAGCCTCCGACAAATAAAAGTGAAAAAAATCATAAACATTTGATTTTATTAGAAATTAAATTTCACTCCCAAAGTAGTGTTTCCGTTTTCGGTGATTCCCATCATCGGCATGGCCTGCCAGGTATTGGAGTTTTGAGACATATGAGCCAGGTAAGGTTGAAGGCTCTGTTTGACCCCAAGGTCGATCGGGTCATCGTCATATTCATCTCGAATATCTCGTCCGGGACCAGATTTGCTTGGCTCACTCATGGCCGGAGAATAAACCACGTAGGCTCCAAGAAGGATTCCGATATATAGCCCTAGACTCGCTCCAACAGCGACATTTCTAGTTTTGGTGCTGGGCTCTTCATAGAATGCGAGAGAGGCTAATCCTGTGAGGGTCCCAGCAATAACTCCATAAGTTGTTGTGAGCATAAAGGCTTGAAGGGCTCCGCTAGGCTTGGCACTTCCTTTTTGAGCGAAGGTTGATGGCGAATGGAATGTCAAGACCAACGCCAGGCATAGTCCCAAAATCTGCGACATCCATTTCGAATGATTCGGTCTCTTAAATGAAGACAGAAAAGAAGATAGAAAAGCCATTAAGTTAAAAGTAACAGGGATTTGCCACAAATTCGACGCCCCCTGACTTTTTTCTCCAAATAAGTGCCCAATTCACTTCGCTATGGGGAAATCTTCTCCTTAGCGCTTGCAGAGCACGAAGTTGCCTCTGAAACTGAGTTTTCGAAATAATAGCCCCACCCCACATAGATGCGTGGCGTCGATATTTCACCTCTAGAATCCAGATCTTCCCCATCGGATCGCTTGCAATGATGTCGCATTCGATACCCGCAATCTTCTGTGATCTTGCAAGAATGGACCAATGAAGACCCTCAAGTTGTTTTGCAATTTCATTTTCAGATTTCTGCCCTAGTTGGTTCATTTACTGTCCTTTGCAAACAAGGAGCCAATTTTTTGAATACAAAGATTTTGCTACGTGTCTTGATTCGAAAAATCGAAATTTTTATAATTGAAGTCGAGCTAAAACTCATAAAACGCTTTTTTTTAATTAATTTTATCAAGGAGGGTGACTATGAATTTTAAAGACATTTCCAAACAAACAAAACAACTATTCCAAAACTCCAAACATACCTGGATCAAAGTTCGAGAAAATCCACCCAAAGTCTACTGCCAGAGTTCTGGCGTGATATCTTCTACTTTTCTAATGGATCCGGATGAAAGAATGAAGGTCGAATCGGCTGTTCGAAAAACAATCGACCTCTATATGGATGTGGTATTTCCAGCTGGACCGGGCAGGTACTATGCGGAGTTTAAAAACAACATTGAAACGCCAGGGAACTACAGCTGCAAGCTGGAGCTTAGTTTCAAACATCAAAAATGGATCGGCAACGGGAGCGGAACCCATGCTATGGAGGCTCTTGATGCAGCCTTGGAGCGTTGCAGGCGTCTTCCTGAATCTAGAGCGAGGTACTCAGATGATGATGAGGCTGCTTAGGGTAATTTAAATCCATCTCAATTTGGGGGCTGAGGCCCTAGACATCGGCCCCTATTCCGATATTCAATCGTTTAGCTCGGAAATGTTAAGAAAAATATACCAAAGCTTAACTTGGGACTAACAGCACTCTTATGCATAATGAATTAAGAGTTATGAAAACGATGATTCAACTACCTCTAAAAAAACGCATGATACCTATATGCCTTCTACTTTTACTTTTGCCAGACGTAGGTTTGGCTGTGATGAATCACGGAAGCAGCGACACTCGTGACCTGGGGTTTGAAGGATCTTCCTGTCTACCGCCTGACATATCAAACAAATTTGCTGTCGATACTGATGGCGGAGATGCAAACGGATCCGGGACTCATCAGTCTCAAATTAGCTATGGTAAAGATTATGGGTTTAATCCTGATCCCAACAAATTTATGGGAGCTGTCGCCATTGATCCAAAATTAAAGCTGAAGGCGTTTGATGTTGTGTGTTATGAGAACACCGCAAACGGAAAACAAACCTGTGGGTTTGTTTTTGATAATGGCTACACATCTGAGCAAATGAAGTCTGGAGTTAAACCGGATAAGCCTGCGGAGGCCACGGCCCTAGTCCATAAACAACTTGGGGCGACTCACGCCACAGGCGCAGGCACCTCTCTCGGCAGTACCACCATTAAAAGTTACCCACGGAGAACTCCTGAAGCAGCGATCCCCGAAATCAAAGCTGCTTTAAAAATCGCTCAGGAGACTGGGAACTATCACCAGGTAAACCAGCTTGCTCAGGAGCTCGGCGGTTATTCTTCCTGTTCTGGCTCAACTCTAGCGCCACAGTACGACACCACGATCACTGCAAATTGATGCTCTACTAGCAACGCCTTAAACTCGAAAACTTTTGCGATGCCACTTTGTGAGACCGTGCGTTTTGACAGCGGCCTTATGGGCGGGGGTTGGGTAGCCAACGTTGGTGTCCCAAGAAAAATCTTGGTGAACATCAGCCGCAATACGCTTCATGAAACTATCTCTGGTCTCTTTGGCGACAATAGATGCTGCAGCAATAGCAAAACTATGTGAGTCACCTTTTACGACACAAGACATGTCCCATTTGCGATCTTCCATAATCTCAGCCATCTTAGGATCTTGGTTGCCGTCAACCAGAACCCAGACATGTGAACTCTGTGGAATATACTTCAAGCATTCTGCCGCGGCTTTTTTCATAGCCTTCAAGGAAGCTTGAAGGATGTTGATCTCATCAATCTCTTCGGGAGAACACTCTCCAATTTTGGCAATAAACTTAGGTTCAGAATTTAAAAAGGTGTGAGCTTCGAAGCGTTGCTTTTCAGAAAGTTTCTTAGAATCATAAACTCTGTAAGGAGGTGTCCAAACAAGACTCTTCTCATTGAAGCGGTAGGCAAAGGCCGAAGCCGTAACCGGACCTGCCACACAGCCCCTACCGACTTCATCGAGCCCAAGTATCCAGTGATCTTCTTCGCGAAGTTGCTGGAGACCTGAGATGTCTTTAAAAAACGAAAAACGATCTTCGAGTAAACGAAGATCGTCTTGTGGACTCAATGTTTTCATTTTCATTACGAGCCGGAGGCTAAGTAGCTGAGCTGGCGAAGCTGCCATTAAAGACCGCCATTAAGCCGCCATTAACCCTTGCCTTTTTTCTTTGCGTTCTTGCGGCCACCTTGAGCTTCAGAAAGTTTCAAAGATTTGTCTTGAATACGAGCCGCACGACCTTTGAGGTCACGGATGTAGTAAATTTTTGAACGACGAACGAAGCCTTCAACAAGAACTTCGATCTTTTCAATTGCAGGAGAGTTGAGTGGGAAAATTCTTTCCACACCGATTCCAGAAGAAACTTTACGAACCGTGAAGCATTCACGGATTCCGCTTCCTTTTCGAGAAAGAACCACGCCTTCAAAAGCCTGAGTTCTTTCTTTGTCACCCTCTTTAATTCGAGCGTGGACAACAACTTTGTCTCCAGCTCCGAAACGAGGCACTTCAACCGTAGACCGTTTGATCGTAGAGAGTGTATCCAAGAAAGATGCTGGATTTGATGTAGTTTGTGTGTTTTCAGTTGTCATAGCCAGACGCTTTTAATCGCGAATACCCCATTGGGTCAAGACCTTAAATCAATTCGATTTTGTAGTTTCTTGAGCAGCTCCCCCGCCCAGTAAGGCAGACCGTTGCCATCGTGCTTTCTGATCAAGTCAGGCCTGAAGGCGGCTGTCAACATCAGGGACTCTCGAAGCTTCCATTCCTCGATAACTTTGTGATTGCCGCTCATAAGAGCTTCTGGGACGCCCTGGCCCCCGAATTCAGCAGGTCTCGTGTATTGGGGATATTCGAGGAGCTGAGAGCTGAAGCTATCATCTCGGGCCGATTTCTCATCCCCAAGGACCCCAGGCAAAAGCCTCGTTATGGCGTCCACAATCGTGAGGGCTGGAAGCTCTGCTCCCGTGACGATAAAATCCCCCATACTGACCTCTAGGTCTACATATTGATCCACAAAACGCTCATCGATTCCTTCGTAGCGCCCACAAATGATCCAGATTCTTTGGCTCTTCTTCTCTGCCGGAAGATCCACATCGTCTGATGTTTTGGGGGCCAGTGAATCAGAGGGAAATTCGGGAGCGCCACTGCCGGTCAAAAGCCAGTTAGCCAGAGCTTGGCTAATCGTTTGGTTGAAGGCTAGTCCCCGTGGATGTGGATAGATAACCTTCAATCGATCACGGTCCCCACCTACTTGAGCTAACTCATGATCATAAGCATTTTTCAAAACAGGAGCTGTGAACAGCATGCCTTGCGCCCCCCCATAAGGGCTATCGTCCACGCTTTTGTGTTTGTTGACTGCAAAATCTCTCAGATTGCTAGTTTCTAAACTCACGAGCTCTTTTGCTTGGGCACGCCTTAAAATGGAAGAATCCAGGACTGACCTCAAAACTTCAGGAAAGATCGAAGTGATGCTTATACAAGCTAGAGAGCTCGCCTCGCCGGACTTAGATTCATTCATCGCAAATTCATCCACTCCGAAATGTCAGGAACAACAATTCTGCTTTTTGAGCTATTTTCAAAGGAGATTTCGCTCTTAGACCAATCAATCCACTTAGCTGGGAAATCGAATGCTTCACCATCACTGGTTAGCACTTCAAGATTATAAACGTCAGCAGCCAGCCAAGCATAAGACTTCACGCTACCAATCAATTTCTGAGACCCATCTTGGACTTGCGCACCGATCAAATCACATAGGTAAAATTCGCCTTTTCCAACATTGGGAAACTGACTTCTCTCAAGCGAAACATCGTGTCCGTTAAGGACTTCTCCATATTTAGCAATCGAGGATGTGGACAAGGCTAAAATAGCTCCGGTGGCTTGACCCCATTTTCCACCATGTGGTTTGGGCGCTTCAGCGAGTTCAATTTTTTGATGTTCTGTGTAGGGGGCGGTTTTGCCTTGGGAGAGCCAGATATGTTGTTGTCCCTTTAGCGATTCTCCTCCTGGAAGAGGGAATTTCATCTTAAAATAAGAAACGCCATCACGGGGAAACCCATGATGGCGATAAATTCTACCGATTGATACGAGCCTAGTTTTGTGAGCCTCTTGCTTCATACAAAATGAATCAGAAATCTAGAGCCAATACCATTCAACAAGCAAAGCCCGCTAAAAGCTTATTCAGCTGCTGGCGCAGTTTCTGCTTCTGGAGCAGCTTCTACAGCCGGAGCTGCTTCAACTTTTTTAGCTTTTGGCTTAGGTTGGCGTGGTGTTTTGCCTGCTGCCAGTGTTGCCATAAGCAATTTTACACGGTCAGTTGGTTGAGCACCTTTAGAAAGCCAGTAATCATAGCGTTCTTTGTTCACATCGAACTCAGGCTTGCTATCACTTGGCTTATAAACACCAATCTTCTCAATGTAACGACCGCCCAAAGCATCACGCTTGTTTGCGACGTTGATTCTATATACAGGGGCAGCCTTACGACCACCACGAGCTAAACGAATGACTACCATTCTTCATATCCTCCGAAAGGCTGGGTTATGCCCTGAATCAAGACAGCAATCAAGGCTATTTGCTAATTATTTAAAGATTTATTCTGAATTCTCGGCAATTTATCACCCCGCATGACGTGCTTGTCAAAAATCTAGCGAGGCCAATAAGTAAAAACGGCTATACTTAATTTATGCGCTGGGGATGCTCTTTTTTAAAGGTATGGACTACTTTTGCCTTATTTTTGAGCCCAATTATATCCCATGCCTCCCCCGCCGAAGCGCATATGGCATCCCCACACGAAATTATGGCCCGCATCGATACGATTCGAACAGCTGATTTTGGCAGAAAGCTGGGAAAAACGGCCTTAGTGAATCTCCTAACCGAGCCAGTGATTAGGGCCATGTGGGCAGGGCAAATCGTAACGGATTCTGACTGGATCGGAATTCAAGCTCTCTTAGCAGCTTCCTACAGGCTTGATCCTGGTGGCGCGGACAATGGGTCGAATCTATTTGTCTATACCTGCAAAGGAGGGTGGATTGATATGGGGCATTTGGTGGCCAGTGCCCTAGCCTATAAGGCGGTTTACCAGGGACTTAAGGGAAATGCGATCATCAACACCGCCATGAAACTCACTCTTCGTGAGGCTGGTTCAGAGTTCTACGGGAAAGTTATTAAAAATATTTCCTCTATTTATAAAAAAGTAAAAAAAGATAAGTCGGGACGTCCCTTTAGTAACTCCGAGCACTATCAGCTAGTAAGAGAATCTGCCGAACTAAGAGTGACGAACCTCTTGAAGCTAACAGGCGAGAAACTCAGTCCCAGGGAATTCAAAAACAAATTAGATCTCGAAGCAAAGTTCGCGGTCGATCATCTCAATAAGCACTTTGCCAACGGATTGGATTTGGAAGACTTATTTTATGGTTATTGGGCAGGCTATTTTGGTATGCAGCTTGGCTATGCTGTTGAATACGACCAAAACGCCGCCAAAACCACTGAAGATCAAAAACAATGGACTGGCCATCATACAAGCGCGTGGACGATCGAGGATCTCCCGTCGGACTACTTTGGTGTTCTTGTCGGCGCTCGCCTGCAGCGAAGAATGTTTGTAGGATCAGTTATTAAGCAACTCAAATCAGAAGTGAATAGCATGCTGGCGGATCTAAACGCCGTAGACCTCAACAACATTACAGAGGCGCCAGGCTGCGCTGAAACAGCTCGCGAAGTGCTGGCAGCGGATACCAAGTTCTACAATCATCTAGCGGATAGCCAGCTTGTGACTAACAAAAAGAACGATTCCGTCGACCCAAATAGCGCTTATAATTACACTGTCATTCCGAAAAAAACCAAGAGTCATCTTTGTGTCTGCGACGAAAATGAGAGCCCCATCCACAGCGGCCCGCCTCATGTTTACTACGCGGCACCTGAGGAAGTTAAGCCAGCCAAAAAGAGGATTAGAATGGGTCATCCGAGCAGGCGTTTAGGAAGATAGAACGGGCTCATGCCCGATCTATGCTTTAATACATATTCATTCCAGAGCCGACGGTCAATTTTATAAGATCGTATAGGTCCTTAACTTGAGTATCATTTAAAGTGGTTTCAAATCGCATCGCAAATGGAATGCACCCCTTTAACCCAATATTAGCTCCGCCATTCTTTGAGGCAAAACTGATACGGTTTGAATCCCCCATATCATCATCATTAAAAGAACTCTCAATACGATCTGCTCCGTTGGTGTAAGTTTCAACGGTGCCTGAACTTACCTGTGTATGAATTGAGGTTACAAAGTTTAGAGGAGGGAAAACATCTGTAGTGGCATAATCATCATTAGCGGCATTTCCCCACTCAACAGTTTGTCCGATATGAAATCCTTTACCTGAGCCAGCTACACTTCCTTCGAACTCATTATCGGAAGTTTTTGCATAGGTCTCGCCGCTTCCAATTTGTGTAATGCGCTGAACGAGAAGTAGCATTGAGCTTTTGTTGTAGTCTGCATTTGCCGTTCCAGCGGCATCTCCGTATTGATCGTTTTGCCCATTGACATTAAAACACACGCCGTATCTCGTTGGATTGCCAACGGCTTCGTCGCTCCATGTGTGGCCATCATTATTATATAAAGTGATGTTTGTGTCTCCGATGAATCTCTTCACTACATTACCCGCACCTACGTTGAATTTACTTCTCATGATCCATAAGTCTGTGGTGATCTCATCAAGCCCTAGGTCTTCCAGGCCTTGAGCAAACTTACTCAGCTCTCTTTTCTGATTCGTGGTAAATACTTTGTCTCCGCTTAGCCGAGCGAAATAAGCTAAGGCAAGATCATGATAAACAGATTCAAGTGCAAAAGCGTAGTCCGGAATACCTGGATAGCTAGCTACAACATTAAACGCTTCCGCCTCAGTATCAGAAACTTTCACCTCAGCCCAAGCTTCACCAAATTCGTTTGTGGTCGTTTCGGCTGCGACGATTGTGTGATGTGTCGAACTACGAGTCCAGCTGATCGTTTTCCCTATTAATGGCACAGAATTTTCATCGCGAAGTTGAACACGCATTTTTCTAGATGTCTTGCCCAGAACAACTTCCTGATCACCGCCTGAGCTAGGGACCAGTTCTGTTGGTGTTCCCTCAATTGAAGTCACATCAAAAACAACTTTAACGTTCGAGTGAGTACTCGAACTAACTTGGACTTTGAAATTTCCGGCAGCAAAACCATTTTTAAAAGTTGATTTGGCCACGCCATTGGTGTCGGTGATGGCCTGAGCCCCATCGGGGAAACTGCCTCCACCTGATAGAACTGTCCACACAAGAAGCACGTCTGGAAGTTCATTGCCAAATTTATCCTTTACCGTGACTTCTAGCTGATCATCTAACTCTGCATCCGTAGCTTTTGCCTGGCCATTTCCCCCTGTGATTGTCATCGTTGCAGGGTCTCCCCTACGGGCTTCTTGATCGAAGACAACTGGGGCGGCTCCACCAGCGGTTAATGTAGCCGTCACCTTAAATTTCTCGACCATTGAATAGGATTCAATGAAGATCGATGCAATTCCATCCTGGTCCGAAACGCTTTTGTTGGTATTTGGCGACAACACCAAATCTCCAGCTCCACCAGTTTTAGCCCATGTCACTTCTTTGCCGACAACTGGGTTGTTGTTGGCATCGCGAAGAATGACTTTCATGGGCTCCGGAAATTCTGTGTCGATCGGTTGGAGTTGCCCATTCCCGTCATGAATTGTAAAGGTGCTTATGTCTCCCGCGACTGCATTGGCCACAAATGTAGTGGAGGCAGCTAGGTCATCGATTTTGGCCGTCACCACTAAAACACCAACGTTATTTCCAAGGGTATGAACTGCGCTAGATTGTCCATTCGCAGCAGTTACTGCTGGAGGAAGTGGGACTAAAGTCCCCGAGCTACCAGTGCCAGTCCAACTAGTCTTAGTCCATGTGACAGTTTTGCCTGCAATGGTATTTCCATATTTATCTTTTACTGCGGCTACGAATGGTTCCAGTTCTGTGGTCACTGCAGCTGTTTGATTGTTTCCGGAAACTACTGAAATCCGATCTGCAATATCAGGACTAGCTGTAAAGGTAGCCGTATTCGTCATTAGTGCATTGTTAAGCTTACAGCTAATCGTGGTTAAATTAGCAGCTTCTTTGGCTTGATAAGTCGCCGTGTAAGTTCCATTTCCCAAATCGGAAACGGCTGAGGCGGCACGGGTCTGGCTTCCAGTCTTGCCAGAGCAAGAGACACTCAATCCACCTGTTGTTAGAAAAGCACCGGCATTATTTTTGGATCTAACTGTGATTGTGACGAAATCTCCGGCTGTAGGAGCGGCATCACTCACACTAATTGTAGATTCCGAAAGTGAATAATCACTCGGCGTAACGCGAATTACGGATTGCCCGATGGAGTCCACGGTCCTTCCGTTAATAATGACTTTAAAATAACTTTTCGTTCCTGGAGTCAAACCTGTAAATCGAGTCTCAAAAGTTCCATCATCATTTTTAATGATCTCGGAGAATTCACCAGCCGAAGTTCCGCCCGTCGTAAAAAACTCTATACTCGACTCCTCAAGAGATCTAAAGGATCGTGACGAAGACCCTAGAGTCAAAGTCGCAGTTTCCCCTACTTCCAAGAGACGATTATCAACATTTAAATATACAGTTTGAAATGTCGCACCGTTTGAAATGTTCACGGTTTCCTGACCAACACACGAGACAAGTGCTAGCATCTGGATAATCACCAGAAGCATTTTGGACAAAGCTGTTTCACATATAGAACGACACATAGCTAGGACTATCCTTACTCTAAGTATCGGTCTTTTTTACCTGTGCAAGTGTTAAGATTGGATCAAAACACCCTCATATTGATTAAGAGCGTGTTAATTTGGGCTTGGATTGCTTGCATTTTCTAAAATTTTCAAAGGCGTCTCAAAATACAGACTTTGACTTGGAAATGCAAAAGACACACCTACTCGTTTAGCGGCCTTCATGATCTCAAGAAAGATCTCCTCACGGTCTTTTAACTCCGTACCCCAGTCGGGAACTTTCAAGAAAAAGTAGACCATGATTTCAAGCGACGAGGCCCCGTACTCGTTGAAGTAAACATGATACATGTCCTTACGAGTATTTGGATGCTCAGCAATGATTTTTCGAATTTCTGTCCTGAAGGACTCCACTTGTTCAGGCGAGCTTGAATAGGTAATGCCTAGTCTCGTGTAAACCCGGCGAAATTCTCTGCGCCCCATGTTGTCGATGTTTTCATTCACAACAACCGAATTTGGAACTGAAATTTGTGAGTTATAAAACGTGCGAATTCTTGTAGAGCGGAATCCAATTTCCTCGACTGTACCTTCGGCTTGATTGGTAACGATCCAATCTCCCACGCGAAATGGTCGGTCGATGAAAATCATAACCGAACCAAAAAAGTTTGCTGCAGTGTCTTTCGCAGCCAAGGCAAAGGCCAGGCCCCCTAGACCTAGTCCAGCAAGTAGAGACATTACGTTGATCCCAAGATTTTGAAGAGCCACAAGAACGCCGAAAGATAAGACAAAGACTTTTAGAATCTTAGCAATCAAAGGAATGAGATGATCGTCAAAATCGGTTTCTGTCTTTTCACTTAAGGTCTGCAGAAAATAAGTAATCACATCACAAAGCCTGTAGGCTAGATAGATGAGATAGATACTCAAGACAGCTTGGAGAAGCTTTTGAAATACAGTCATCGTCGTCTCATTTAATTCAAAAGCCTGCAACGACACGAGCCAAAAAGTAGTGGCAAGAATTCCGCCTAAAGGCTCCCGAACCGCAATGAGAAACTTATCATCCAACTTCGTTTTGGTTTTATCCGTGAAGCTTTTCGCGTAAGCAATAAAGAGTGAAGACGAACGCTTTATCACGAACCCGACAACAACAAGCAAGAAGAATGCGATCCACTGGTGATTTGCAAGGTTCAATGTTTCTTCTCGCATCCAAGCAGGGGTTTCCTGTCCGATCGCTTTAAATATATTTGTTAGGTCCATTCCAATACTCCGTAACTAGAAAACTAAAATTTCCGGCCAAAGCCTTTTCCGCCTTTGCGGGCGAAGGGGTTTCCAGCATTTGCCCAAGGATTGTTAGGGTCTGGTTGTTTGGCTCCAGCCTTGCCCATTCCCTTCATCAGTCCACCCATATTCCCCATCTGTTTCATCATCTTGCGCATATCATCAAAGCGTTTGACGAAGGAATTAATATCAGACACTTCTCTTCCGCAACCTTTTGCAATTCTTGCGCGACGAGACCCATTGAGAAGATCAGGGTTACGTCTTTCTTGTTTGGTCATAGACTGAATGATGACTTCTAGTTTTTTCATTTCAGCGTCAGTGTCTACTGAGTCTAGAGCATCTTTGATGGAACCCATTCCGGGAAGCATCTTTAGAAGCCCTCCAAACGATCCCATTTTGTTGATCATCTTCATTTGTCCAACAAAGTCATCAAACGTGAAGCTGCCAGAGCCCCCCATCATCTTCTCAGTCGCCTTCATGGCCTCTTCTTCAGAAATGACCTCTTGGGCTTTTTCAAGAAGAGACATCATGTCTCCTAAGTCGAGCAATCGAGACGCGATGCGATCTGGATGGAAGGCTTCAAAATCCGTAGGTCTCTCACCTGTTCCGATAAATTTTATGGGTTTGCCTGTGACCGATACTAAAGAAAGTGCGGCTCCACCTCTAGCATCACCATCAAGCTTAGAAAGTATCGTTCCACTAATTTGGATCTCTTTATCAAAACCTTCTGCGACCTCTACCGCCTGCTGACCGATCATAGCATCAATAACCAATAAGGTTTCCGTCGGATTCAGAAGCTTCTTAAGGTCAGTGAGCTCCTTCATAAGCTCGGCATCAACTTGAAGTCGACCAGCCGTATCGACGATCAGAACATCTGCATTCAGGGCACTTGCTTCTTCGAGCGCGCGCCTTGCGATATCAATGGGCTTTTCAGAAGGGCTACAGCTCAAGACAGGGACGTCTTCTTTTTCTGCAAGAAAACGCAACTGATCCATGGCAGCTGGTCTTTGAACGTCGACCGAAACAACAGCAGGACGTTTGCCTTTGGATTTCAAAAGGCGTGCGAGCTTGATCGTACTTGTAGTTTTTCCTGATCCTTGTAAGCCCACCATAAGTAGGGTTGCTGGAGGGGTGGTGGAAAAATCAAGATCTCTATTTTCTCCACCAAGAATTTGAGTGAGCTCGTCGGAAAGAACAGTTACGATCTGCTGCTCTGGAGAAAGGCTTTTCATCACCTCTTCGCGCAAACAACGTTCTTTCACACGAGCAAGAAAATCTTTGGTGACACGGAAATGAACATCAGCCTCCAAAAATCCAGTTCGGACTTCGGAAAGAATTTTATCAACATCGGCCTCAGAGAGGTTAGTTTTCCCACGGATGCTCTTCAGAGCACCACCTAATCTTTTTTGTAAGCTATCAAGCATAAGAGCTTGAAAAGCTAGCGCTTTTTAAGCGAGAATTCAATCAAGTACTAGAATGAACCGAAGAACATAGACAGCGAAGCTCCCATATGAAAATTATGCCCCGTAGTCAGTCTAGCGAAGTTGTTCTGACCGTGAATGACGTCTCTGAACTCCACTCTCAGGGCAAAACGAGGGAGAAAGAGCATCCTGAAGCCTGCGGTC
>Ga0100403_1000316_pt1 | contig 45650 bp, 73 predicted proteins | sample CryGeymet201501t_FD_83663 | JGI IMG/M metagenome (GOLD analysis project Ga0100403, IMG submission 83663) | Groundwater microbial communities from Crystal Geyser aquifers in Utah, USA - Crystal Geyser metaG 2015-01t | ecosystem: Environmental > Aquatic > Deep subsurface > Groundwater | place...
CAATGCTCCACGCACCACTAATGTACCCAACACCGTACTCGTCCACACCATAATCACCTAAGTAATTAGGGTGTACCTTGGCTTCATCGGGGTTATCATGATTACCCCTAATGAACCTGAAGTTCGGCGGCAGGTCCTTTGGCACGATGTACCCCGGGAAACCGATCCCGAAATCACCCAGCTGATAAACTCTATCAGCCTCCTTATACCCGTCGAGTATGCTCATCAGCTGGTTAAACCTGCCGTGTACGTCCCCTATGAATACCAAGTGTGCCACTTCATTTCCTCCGCACCAACATCTGGTGCATACAAACTATTATCTGGTCCAAACAATATGGGCGGGGAGGGATTCGAACCCCCGATGTTTACTCGATAGAGAACGGATTTACAGTCCGTCTGCTTCAGCCACTTGCATACCCGCCCTGGGTATAAAAATGGGTTGAGCAGGATTCGAACCTGCGGACTCTCTCGAGACTGGATCTACAATCCAGCGCCATTAACCTCTCGGCCATCAACCCGTATGTTTTCCTTTCGGATAATAATAGTCGTCTTCCATTTTCCTTTTCCTCGCATTCAATAACAAAAAAACTCCCCGATCGATTGGCGACCGGGGAGTTTAAAAACTATACAAGTTTTCACAATACTCTTTTACCGGAGGCCCCCATTGGACATCTGTATAAAATAACGGTATTGTTGCATGTTCTTGTTCATGAGATCAATTATACTTTACTGTTTCTGAAAAAACAAGGGGTTGGTGAAAAAGTTTTTACTTAGCGACTTAGGACCCGACGGCTTCACCCATGTTTCATATCTCTTTCACCCTGAACTTACCTAGGTTCGTTAGCTCCTTAGCTTCACGGGAGAAACCCACTAAAGCGGAAGTGGCTTTAGATACTATCTTATCGAATCTCTCCTGCAATTCTTTGGCTGTGGGGGCATGGCATTCCAGGGCCCTTACGAGCTCCATAGTATCCAAGCGTGACCCCCTTTCCTTAACCCTTTCCACAGCCTCTTCATAGCTGATGTCCTTAAGGTAATGAACCCTGTAGTTACACATCCTAAGGAGGTCGTCCTGAATGGCGCCCATCTTATTCACCATGATGTACACTTCTTCCGTGGTATACAAAGGCAGCTCAGAAAGTTCCTGGTGTAATCCTGCCATGATGATGGGACGGATCTTGTTCATGTATCCCTGGTAACCACTCAGGGATTTGTAGTGGCTTAATCTTTCTTCGGCAGTCTCTTTGCCAAAAACAGGATGCCTGCTCAGATACTTTTTTGCAACCGTGTCAAGATCGATCGTAACAGCCGCAGGGGATTTACCTTTCAGCATTTTAGAAATATACGTGCTCTTCCCTGTGGCGATACCGCCAATGACCAGAGTTTTCAGGGGCTTACCCCGTTGGGGATTAATGGCCATATCGTAAACCACCCTCGTTACAGGAGACAGCATCTTGGCTGGATAACCGTAGGATACAAGGGTTTTGGAGGAGGACGAGCTAAAAGAGGACAGATACCCGCTTGAAGGTACCAGGACAGTCTCTATACCCACTTCCGCTTTGATCATGGCGGCCCTATTCCTTTCCTCCACCACGGAGGAGGGGTCATCCTCCCGTACTCCCCTTAGTAGTACGGAGCACCCACGGGAAGCCATTATACCTATGGTGTCCGCTTCAGAGTTATCCACCAGGCTTTCATAAACCGAGAATAACCCCTCGCTGCACAAATCGTTCTTGATTAATTTCAAGCGGAGTTCCGCAGGTATCGTGGGAATCTTGGACGGGTTGGTCATGACTGCCACATGGACCTCATAACCCATGCGTATGGCCTCGCGAATGACGTGCAGGTGTCCTTTATGGAACGGGTCAAAACTGCCCGCATACAAAGCCCTGGGGGCTGTAGGGCGGCGGGTGGACTTCCTCCGAAGTGTACGGAGTTCCTTACGAGCATACCGCAGCTCTTCCTTACTAAAATACTCCTGAGTCACACACAATTGGACCAGTACCTCTAAGGCCTGTAAACGTCCCTTGATGTACTTGTCCCGAGGTACTAATTGGTATTCCTGGCGTATGGCTCCGGCGTACCACCCGTAGTGGGCTTCGCCGAAGGCCAGTGCGCAAAGGTCCGCCTTAATAAGCAAACGGGCATAGGGGTCTTCGGATATGTGATGTTCAGTGGCCCGGATAAGTTGGAGGACCTTGTCAATGGATCCCTGTGGGGTACCCATCGCCACTAAAACCATCTCAGTCAGTTCAACAGTTTTCTGGATGTTTTCGAAACCTGATGCGGCGGGGTCATACCCAAAATCATGGAATAGGGCGGCCAGTACGTCCTCTTCCCGTAACTCCAAACCCTCCTCACGAAACAGCTTCTCCTGCCTTTCTGCCACAAAGAGAAGATGGGCATAGTTATGGTAGGGGAGTTCTGTCCCCTTGTACCACAGACCTTCCAAACTAGCGGACATTCTCCTTGCGGTGGCTGCCGGGTGGGACTTAAGAGTCTCAGCGACCTTATCTTTCCACACGAAAAAGCTTTTAATAAAGCTCATATTTTCCTCTTCTTGTAATAGTTTTCCAACTTAGCCATTCGATCGATTTGGTCTTTACCCACAGGGGGCACCGCAGCAGTTACGAATCTAATGATTCTGGATACTCAGCTCATCGGAATACCTTGGCGTTGTAGCATGAAAGGCTCTGCTGACGATCAAAGGCCACCACATCTATGGTTGTGCTTAGAACCATCCCCTTGGAGCACTCCATGGATCTCAGTAGGGTGATACCCGTACGAGTAGCCCGGTAAGTTGTGTGTGGCGACAGAGAATCGTTGCTAGTACGTGAAATAGGCATGAGTCCTCTCTTAGTTGTACCCAAGCTCGTCGGCGTCCAAGATTCCCTCGATGGAGGATTCTTCCACGTGCACATCTACCGCATGCCCGCTATTATCCCACCCGTTGGTGCCCGTAATGTACCCATCTTCCCGTTTCACCTTCTCACTAATAAACCATAGCCAGTAGGGCATACCTTTCAGTTTGATGGCAGTATATTTTTTCGGGGGAGTCTCTTCCTCGGGTGCACTTTCTTTTTCTTCGAACTTGCCCAGATGCTCCAGTCTTTGTAGAAATTGATATCTCGTCAGCAAAGCGGGACTATAGCTGAGGGAACCGCTTAAAAGTTTCCACAAATCTCGTACGGGGCAAGAGACTACTATGTCCCCGTAGGTGTTACCCTTAGCGAAGGCGTAACCCGACCCAATAAACAGCAGGGGCTCGTAGCAGGGGCTGCTCCCCTTACGTATCTTGAGCTCTTTGCCTAGGGCAGTGGCATAATACGCCTCAACTGTTTTAGTGGGGGCGCCTATAGTGGCAGATGGTAGGTCCTCTGTACCTTCCGTCCAAACCAGGTGACCTTCTTCCGTCAGGCGGAGGATTTCCTCCAGAATTCTCAACTCTTCTTGTCTAATTTCCATGGATTTTTTCATAGTAGTCCTACCTTTTAAAAGTGTTCTTCAAACTCAGGGATAATCGTGAAGCCCTGGGTCTCGGTTGCTTTAAACTTTACCCAATTCTTTCATACGTAATTTCACCAGCTCACTGGTGGCCCTCATAAGGATCTTGTGAGCCAAAGTCTCTATGGCCGCACGTGGCCTTTTTACCTTCTTGATAAGTAGGGCAGGCTTTACCACACAAATCTTAGTGTTCAGCGGACGACGGCGACTAAAGATGGACACGCCTTCCTTGTCCCAGGACAGTAAACCGTAGTGCGGGTAATCCTCCAAATGCTTCAGAGCGAAGTCTGCCATTTCCAGGGGAACTACAAACCAAAAATAATGAGGAGCAAAGCGGGTGGATTCCTCATCATTGTAGGAAGAGTGCTTTGACATGGTGGCGCCGTACCGAGCGTAACCCAGGGTCTTGGTAAAGTCCTTCTTAAAGTCACCCTTCGAAACCTTGACCTCAAACTCAGAAACAGTTTTTCCGCTGCTTGACAATGCCAGGACATCAGAGGAACAAGCATTGTACTTGACCTCCGTAGCCAAAGCCGTGTAGGACTTAAAGAACCTAAGGTACTCCAGAAGGTCGGTAGTGCACCGACGGGACTTACTGGGGACTTTGGGGGACGGTGGTAGTTCCTCCAACTTGGGGGAACCTTCGTTCATGTTCTGGGCATAATCAGACATGGACTCGGAAGTAAGCACATCAAGGATGTCAGGCTCTTGCAAACCCTGCAGCAAGTATTTCTCGCAAACGTAAGATACCACCCTGCACCCTATTTCGGTAGACGGGCCCTCAGGGATATTGGGGGCATTGTAAAGGCTTTGCAGATTGGGCAGGACTAGACCCATACTCTCAAAGTGCAGAGCCGCGTTACGAATTTCTTCTGTGAATTCTTCTAGGAGTTTTAGGTACTCCTCTGTTTCCGGATGTATACTTTTAGCCAAAATATTACCAACGACCCCTGCGATACCGGTAGGACCCTGAGTGGTTATCGCTGGAAAAAGGATTCATAACATGGAACACAGCCAGGCCTACGGTCAATAGTAAAACCACCACAAACGTCCACACTACGGCTTTAGTGCTGGGGTTGACCTGGATGTACGAGAACTCGGCAAATTGGCGCCTTACATATTTCTGGGGCACACGGGTAGCCACGTAGTTTGCAATCTTGACGATGTCGTATTTCAGCATCCCCCTGATTTCATTTCTGACTTCTACTTTAAGAACTTCCGCGGTGGTCCAAGAGAATACATGCACCCATGTGATATCCCCATCCTTCTTACCAACGCACACCACAAACTCGTTTTTGTTCCCACCTTTCCAAAGTGCTTCCTGGAGATGGCCGGCCATGGAGGGTTTGCCATCGAACACGAGGACCATTATGTGCATTTGGCGGGCCATGCCCCAATTGGCATTGGCTACTCGTAGGGTATCCGCAGCTATCGCATTGTTCTCACCCATCAGGGGGTTAAAAGAAGTGGTATAGTAATCCCATTGGTATTGGTAAAGACCGTAGGAACGAACGTCCGCAGTGTTCACCTCGTCGTAATTTAGAACTTCATTGGGCACCTGGATCCTATTCTCATACTTATGCGTGGTTGTTACCGGCACAATCTCCGCCCTAGTGATATGTCCGGGCCACCTGGAGGTGTATCGATCCCCATCGTAGGAGTGGTAGTTGCGGTGCATGTCCACGAATTTCTCGTTTTTCCACAGACTCCTGGCCATATTGTAATCGCTACTTCCAACGGATACAGCACCCCCACCGTTGGTCAGCAACCTCCACATCTCAGGGTGGCGGTCCACGTAAGAACAGTCATAGGTTTCCGTAGTGGTACAGTTATCACCACAGGAAACCGTTCGGGTGCACGTTTGGTGTATGTACTCATCCCATGGCTCATCATGCTGAGCTTCTACGGCGTAGTTGTTCCAGTACTCCTTGTCAGTAGTCATAGAGTGCACTGCTATGTACTTGGCAGCCACAATGGCTAGAACGGGTATCAGAAATTGGACAAGGTATTCCCACCAAGCCATTTCCTCGCGCTTGAAAAGAACGAGGAATAGGATGGATGCCACGGGTATGAGTAGGCAGAACCAGATCATAGAGCTATTTCCCGAATACGCTCACGTCGTCGTCTTTACCTTCCTGGAAGGCCTTGTCAGTACGAGAGGAGGTTACCATTACCAATTCCAGCTCCGGACGAGAACCGACGATGAAATTAGAGGGGATACGGGTACGAAGGTCGTCGTGCTGCTTCTTAATACTGATCATTTTCTTCTGGGCCATATCGAACTCGTTATGGAGGCCCTCGATACTGTTGGAGACCTTGGCGAACAGAGAGGCATCAAACTGGGGGTTCTGCTCTTTGATCCAGTTGAACATGGCTTGCTGCCTGTTCTGGGCATCACCGTAGCGACCCTGCATGATGCTTGACGAGGGACACCGCGTCGTTGAGGTACCCGACGGCTACCACGGTAGCCAATACCCCAGTGCCCAGGATGGTACTGAAAAGCACGAGAAATAGTATAAGGGTTTTGTTCATTTTTACTCCAGTAGCTAGGTTTTGGTTACTGGAATATATAAACTGGGCACAGTAATTTTAACTGAAAATAATCAGGGCATCTAAACCGTGCCCGTCCCCGTGGTTAGCTTTTCCATTAACTGCCACTTTTACGCCGTATTCGCTTAAAAAGCAATCGGACGACACCGTCTCTATAAACGATTTTTCCTTAGGAGTTAAGGTATCTTCGGAGATTCCACCGGTATTATCCTTCACGCATACTCGACCTGGAGTGTTTGTCACCCAGATAGTTTGACTGGTGTCACCATCTTCCTTGAATGATTTTTCGGAGATACCCACAAAGAACTTTACGAGTGACATCACTACAGTGGCCTTGTCACTTTCTAGATGGTCGTCCCACCCAGCAAAGACTATCCTGCGGGAGCTCTTTCCGTTTAAGTGTTTCACAAAATGGGCAAGGTCCGGTCTGGTTACAGACTCTTCCATCAAAACATCAAGATACTCCAGGCTATTCAGTATGGTCAGATGCCACGAGCACCTCTGATGGGTGGGTACCGATAAGATGTCCGTACGCAAGTGATCCATAGCGCTATCTACCATGCCTTGGGTGATGGCCATAGCTTCCTGATTCAACTTGACTGTTACCTCGGACATGGGGCAATAGCGTGAACCTTCATTCTCTATATGATCCTTTAAAAGGGAAAGTATCATAGATGTACCTGCTGCCAGGTATACCACGAACAGAGGGGACTCCATGGGTAGGTTACCCACAAACACTGCCAGCGGTGTAGCCACTACACCCACTAGGAGGAAGCTGTAGTCCAAAATCCTAGACAGCGGAGTACCTAGAGCACGGCACGAGTCATGGTAAACTCTATAAAAAAGAAGGGGGGCCAGAAGAGCAGTGTCCCCATCGTAAAATGACATCATTATGCATAGGACAGACCCCATCCCTAGCATAACCTGAGCTTGGTAGCGCACACGAAAGAAACTGCTTGGAGGGTTCTTATTCCATCGAACTAAGTATTCGACAGCCAGGTATGTCAGGACTACTGAGGCGGCCATGTTGTAGTAAATAGCCCAGGATTTCGAGAGGAGCATCGTGGCTGAGACTGCTAGGAAAAAACCAAAAGCTATAGTGACGGCATAATACGCCGGCTTTTCTAAGATACTTAAACTAGGTCTCTTGCTGTCCATAAAGGAATCCTTAACTCGAACTTAGGTTAGATCCTGTTTGAGTCGTGTGTTCCCCTATCTTTTTGACATCGAAAATGAGGGGTACGGTTACTTGACTTTGGCCATCTTCCATCTCATACTCGGCAACGATCTTGCCGCCATCGAGCTCGTCAATATCCCACCCGTTCCATTTAAGACGTGTCTTGTCCTGTTTGGATGTACCCAGTGGTAGCAACTTATTGAAAAGATCTTCCGAGATTTCAATGTTATCTTCAATGTGGTTTTCAAAATTCTTACGGGTCATCGTACAGATTCCAGGGGTCTCCTTACGAACGCGGACGTAACCCCCTGGAAACTTCTCTAAAATATTCTGCAGGATGTTAAGCTTGGTGGCTTCCTTGCGTACTTGGTCTGGTATGCTTTCCAGCTCAATACGGACTTCGCGTTCAGTCTCTTCCTTAGCCGTCTTTGTGAAAGCGGACAACCCGGGTCCACGCTCAGTGGCGTAATCCTTGTGCTGAAAAGTGTACTCTACAAAGGGGGAGGCTGTCAAAGATGCTACTCTAGGGGACCCAGGTTCCCTGGTGCATTCAACCTCTCGGCGTTGGGACACCAAGATGTGGTCTGGATTTTTTTCCAAAAACTTTTCAACGGCATCATGCTCACTTGAAACGATTAAGGTACTGCCGACTTTGGCTAGGTGGCGGTGGATTACCCTGTTGGTCAAATCACTCTTCACATTTTCCATGTTTCCCCATCCCTGTAGTAATAGGCGTATGTTTGCTCGTCTGAAACCTTTTGGAACAAAAGGACTTCTCCCTGGGTAGACTTGCGGCGATCCACAATTATTATGCTGTCTTTGTGCTTAACGGAATGCTGACCGCTAGAAGCACCCGGTACGTAAATACACCGATGGTGCTCGGGGCATAGGAAGATGCGATTGTTCTTCTTATTTGAAGACCCAGGCATCGACCGGGGTATGATGTGGTGGTCGTCAATAAGACTCCGAACGGTGGTCTTAAAGGAACACCCCGGAAACTTACATTCTAGCGTGGCGGGCACTTTATCTCCTCAAGGTTTTACACTACTGTGCGCCCTATGAGGAGATTATGAAAAACTAGTACTTAAATCCTCTATCCCTATGTTTTACAAAGGCTTGCCTGCGATACTCCTCAAATTTCTCAAGTCCTGCCAGGATATCCTTCTTTTTCTTAAGAAATTCCATAATGGCCACTAATACAGCCAAGTTAGTGGTTATGTCCCCGAAAGCATCATGAGCTAAACCACCCACTATACGGAGGGCATAACGCAGATCCTGAAGCTTCGATGATAAATTTTCAGGATTCTTTTTCTTCGCCAATGCATTCGCTATGTACCTGCTATCCTGATCCCCAATGTCTTCAAGAGCATAGATGGCAGGTATGAGGGTAAGTCGTGCTAACCATAGGGTGTCCAATACACCTAGGGTCAGGGGGTCCATACCGTACACTTCTTCCAGGCGAAAGTTCAGAAAGGGCTTATCGAAGTTATTGGCATTATGGCCTGCAGCCATGGTGGCTTTACTGTTGCGGACCCACTCCATAGCCTGCTCAAGGACTTTCCTCTCCGAGGGCAAGCTTTCTATGTCCCTTACCACTTGGAAGTACTCTTCCTTGGTGAGCTTCTGGGGCACGTTGTATTCGAAGGGAAAAGTGGTTTCATCTTCCCGGGGCAGCTCCACGATGGCAGTCTCCCCAGTATACCTCGTCAGGGGATGGTATCCGTTTAAAGCAAGGATCCAATGGACGCTCTGGTAACCGGGCTGGATTCCTTCCAAGAAAACCTCATCCTTTAACCTTTCCATGTGGAAGGCATTAAGGGCTGCCTTGAGGTTAAGGGGTTCCCCTAGGATACTCAGGGAATCACCATCAACCACCGCGGCGGCTATCTGGGTCACCTGGTCATTTTGCTCAGCATAGAAGCCCGTGGTCTCTAGATCGAACAAAGCCAATTTGTGACCCTTTAAGGAGCCGGCCATATCCAGATTAGGGGACTGATGGGCTCTATAATAATTTTCATTCATGTGCTTTCTCCAAAAAATTTATGAGGAGCCCGTGTAATAGATCCTAACCTATGAGGCCATGCAATACCCCCAGTGTCAGATACCGGACCCATTGGAGGATGTTATACCAGCAAGGGCTACCTCGGGAACTGGGTCTATTAAGTCCGGTCTGTGTACAGCACCCTCGACTACGAATTTACGCTACAGGGCCCATAGGTTAGAAATTGAAACGAACACCAAGTTTTTTCAGAATCCGGGTGGCATGCAAGATTACATTGGCCTTGCTTTTTTGGCAAACAGGGATGTGTAAACCCGTCAATCGTTCCACATAAGCTATGATCTGAGCACCTGACATGTTTGACATATCATGGCTGCGAAAATGCTTGGCGGGGATACTTTCAACAGGAACGTAAGCCAGGTTTCCGTTTACTCGGACACCCTTAGACTTAAGGGCCTGGGTGGCGTGCCTCATAACGCTCTGCTTGCTCTTGGAGTTGACCGTGAGAGCGACGGACACTGAGCTGTCCACAAGATTGATGATCTCACTTCCGGAAAGACTAGACAGGTCCAAAGGTACGGGTAGCGAACTAGGCTTGCCTTTAGTCTTAGCTGCAGCCGCCTTAGGAATTTTTTGCTTAACTTCCGTGGGCCTTTCGGGTTCACTGACCTTAATGGTGGACACGTCCCATGCCCACTGCGCCATACTACCGTCGTAGGGGCTTCGAATGTCCCGGGCGACGACGGTGTACTGCATGCACCGCATCTTTTGATTGTCGTAATCGTATGGAACGGAAACCACGTCCTTGGGATTAACCTTGCACAGGATGATCACGGACCCTCCCATACTTTTCGCATAATCCCATGCGGCCACATGTAGCCCCCTGGAACACGTTACGTGCGGGTTGAAGTCCACTTCCTTCTCAGTCAATGTGGGCGTATCCCCCACATTGTTGGGAATGGTGTTGCTCCTGCTGTCCACCAGTCCCTCTACTCCCTCACTTACGTACTTGTATGCCAGAAAGCACCCGTCCTGGGTGATAGGCATGCTGTTGGCACGTAGAAAACGTGCGAGTTGGTCACGGACCCATGTATTTTTGCACTTCTGGATGTTATCCGAAAGATTGACAAGGGCCTGGTACCCCCTACGAGTGTGGGGGATCTTATCCAAGTACACCTTAATGACGGGGTCTATCACGGTACCCTTTTTGGACTTCATGACGCCATCTTTGTTCATCTGAATCTTGTTTCCAGTTTTCTTGAGCATTTGCTCTTCAGGGAAAACCCAAGACCACACCTTACCGTAGTCCTTGTCCTGCAGTGCCTTGATAATCCTCTGGGCATCTTCGCTGCTGGTTTTGAAGCTCTTTGGGCTTTTTCCGGGGTACACGACCACGAGGAATTCGTCAGTCTTCATCCATTTGGGCAGCTGGGTTTTACTAGTCATTGTTCACCTCTTTTTGATTGATAAATTCGATGTATTCCTCGAAGGCGGGGTCTGCTTCCTGTTGGAAACCAAAGATCCTGGCGTGCCTCATCAAGGGGTACTTTTTGAGCATTTTCTCATGGATACTTGCCAAGGCCTTTTCTAGAAAGCGACCTGTACCGTGGGACCTTACACGAGGTTGGCAAACCTGCTGGTACCTCTCAGGTATCAGGGAGACTTCCTGTTTGTATTTTTCTAGGCGTTTAAGGATACGGTCTACGTGTGGTACCCTCATACCCTTGTACAACTTGGCGTACAGGGAAACAACATGCACATCGGAAAACGAGTGCATATCCTTCAGTTTCGAAAAAATGACTAGGTCTTCCTCGGAGTATTCCCGAAATAGGTCACCGCCCAGTTTCAGATTGCTCACCATGCCCATGTGCGTCTGGTTGATCCACACCATGAGCGTAGGGGATTGGTCCCCACGAACAAAATTGATATCCGCCACCTTTTCAGCTTTATCCCTGCAGTCCCGGGTGTATAGCTGGCCCAGGTGGCGTACGCCATGAACTAAAGCCTTACCTACAGGAAATACCCCTTCATTACCATCATCCGGATGAATACGTACATGGCCAGGATCATTTGAGTCCACGGTAAATAGGGCCTTCGAAATGTACTGTCTATTGCCCACGCTCCAGGAAGCCACACAGCGGGCACCCTTTACAGTGTCGGCACCCTTTACCGCTGGGTTCTTGGTAGCCTTAGCTACCTTGCTATACTGTAGGTACGGTACCCCTAGGGCATCCAGCAGCTCCTGGGACTTGACGGTATTGCCCTTGATGTCATTGTCCATCACCATTACGGCCAATCCATCATGGTTTTCCAAAAGGTGCACATTCCTGGGACGAGACAGAGAGCACAGATCCATTAGCACTACTGCTCGGTTTGTATCCTTGTCCCTTAACATCCGTAGAGCATCACTTAAGTGATGCATCTTCCGGATATCTGACCGAATGCGTACCGTTCCGCTAGCGGTAGGGTCCCCCACGGAAATACCCCACATAGAGAAGGTAACAGTCTCTAATAGACTGGCAGTACGTTCCCCCATTACACGGTATTTACCGTGGTAGGCCTCGTACACACCCATGAGGTTTTGAAGTTCCTCTGCCTTCTCTGCCGTGAAGTCTTTCGTAAATGCATTTTCGAGGACATTTTCAGAGGGAAAACCCCCTCTGATCAACAAGGGGCTGTAGGGGTACTTGTAATATTTTTTGAAGCTATCCAGCTTGGCGCCCAGGTTTTCTACGAAATTTTTTAAAAGATTCGTAAGGAATCCGTTTGTCTTCTCATCGTAATGGAGACTCTCGCGGTTGGGGGTGATGGACACTTCACCGGGGTCACATCGGAAGAACATGTAATTTCCCCCGTCTCCATTTTCCAGGTATTTCTGCATCCTGCTGCGGAAAGACGAAAATGTGCTGTCAAAGTCATCGAGGGGGTAAGGTATACCGTCCAGGAGAACACCCACCCGGGTACCCCTGATAAGATCCAACGAAGAAAACATCTTTTTTTCAGTCACGAGGGCAACACCACATTCTTCGGCTGTGATCTTGTACTGGCTTACTTCATCCTGGTAGCTAAAATTAATGTACTCAGGAACGGGTTCCCACAAGCAGGTGTAGGTCACACAGGCATCTTCAAATTTTTGAAGGTCACCCCGCTCAACGGGGATGGTTACCCTAGTACCTGTGCCGGCGGTCATATCGTCTTCTTGGTGCAGAAGAATCATACGTCCGCGATTACCGTCCTTTACTGCAGCCATGTAGATGTAGCGTACACCGTCGAACACGGTCTCCACCGTGAATGACTTAGCATAGGCAAAGGGGCTCTTGGCGCCGAGTCCAAAACCACCGGTCTGGGTGTTGGTGTCTCGCTTGGTGGAGGCACCATAGTTCATGAAGATTTCCTGCATGCGATCGGGAGAAATACCTGGGCCATCATCTTCAAAATTGACGCAAGTGCCTTCCAAGTAGGGATTGTCCGATACCACTATGCGAATGGGGATAAAGTCCTTTCCCACTTCACGGTTGGCATCCCTGGAATTGGAGGCTACTTCGCGACAAATGGCATCAATGGGGTAACGATACATCTTCTCACGCAGCAGCATGATGATATGTGTCATGTCCTGTTCTTGGATGCCAAACGCCATCTCGGGGAATACCCCGGACCCTTCCGCGTTCAATGATTTTTCTTTGGTGTCCAGAATCATTTGGAAGTCCCCCCACGGATGATACCCATCAGGGTGGTTATGACTTCAGGATTGAACTCCCTGTAAATGGTGCCACCCCGCATCTGGTCGTACTTGTCGTCCATTCGACCGAGTCGGACGTAGGAATCCTTATTCTCGGCTGCCCATACCCACAGGATGTGGCGGCCTTCGCCTAAGTCCTTATCTTCCACCTTCTGTGCGTCGCACACTAATCCTACAGCCTTGATATACAAGCCGTGGGAAACGGGGAAGGATTTAAGAAATACTACGTCGCCGGGGGTCATTTCCCTAAGCTGTGAAATGTAAGCTGGGGCATCTTCGAAAGACCACCCTATGCAAGCTAGACCCCTTGTAACGAAGTCGTGCATCATTTCATCTTGGCCACCGTAGGTGGAGCCGATACCGTAAACTGCCATGATTTTTCTCCAATCTACCAATGTAGGAGGTTTTGTTCGTCTCTATCCATACCGCCTTACAACTGCGGGGCATGGACTCCCTAGGACACTATATAAACGGAAAAAGGAATATTAAACAATATTCCTTAAAAAAGTTTTCAGTGGAATTTTAACTTTCTGTAATTTGGCTTAAAATCACAAACTAGCCACAAAAATAATAATGGCCATTACGGTACCCAAGATAATAACGCATCCCAGGTTGGCGGTATTCTCGTCCAAGTCCCCGGAATTTTGGTCCTGATCTTCTTCCATCATAGAGACAATCCTTCCCCGTCTTGTTTGGCCAAAAACCTTCGTACAACATTGGGGGTCGTGTGGCCCCTTAGACCTTTCATAATCCTACCCATGTTTTCTTCGTCAGATAGGGCAGGGTCATAAAATTCCTTCATCGCGGAACCAGTGGTAGACCGGCACAACTGCTGCAACCCGTCTCGCATATATTCCTCAGGGAACCTGTCCCCTTTCCAAAAAATCTTGTCCGAGGATGCTCTTAGCACCATCTCACCCAAGGATATCAAATCCTCGGGGTCCTCGGTGCCCAGGGTGACAGCGTTAGCTGTGTAACTACGGGGTACCCCGTCAGTGTAAAACACTTCGTGAAGGGAAAAGTACACACCCTCCGCAATGGTTTCCGCCAAGTAATGGTAACGCCAGCTCATTCCTTGATACCCAGGATCCTGGTGAGATCCCCACGTAGGCCCTCGATGATCTCAGGGTTGGACTGGGAAGTCTTTCCCAGCACATCTACAAACGCTTGGGCCCACGCCTTGGATGTTCGAAGGGAATCGTTCGCTTCGTTTTGCTTGCACAAGAAATGCAACGCCAACTCTAGAAAATGACCTTTAACCGTTGGGTACGAGACGTTTTCCAGCAGCACCTCTTTAAGCATTTCGCTCACCCTCTTTAGGTCAGGGGCTTCTCTACGGATAATCAAAGACCTAGGGTCCAGGTCGTAACTTAGACCCTCGTGGGTGACTGATACCCACACCCCCTCAAAATTTTGGAACACTTTGTCCACAGTCAGCACGGTCCCCGGCTCTATGGGGGCCTTTGGTCTAACCATCTGAGTCTTCCAATCACCGTGGTGACCCCTATGAACCTGCATCGACTGGGTACCTCGGGTTACGGCACATTTTTGCCCTAGGGCATCTGTTATCAACCATGTCCTGACTCCCCTTTCGGAGAGATGAACATCTAAACCCCAGTTGCTTAGCATAAGACTTTAACCACCTTACCAAACACCTGTCTGGTCCATCCGTTAACGCCACCCTTGTTATTACCTATCAGTACACCTTTTGTGGGTTCCACCGCTTTTACCAGGTGGGTATAGAAGGAGCCCTTTACTTTACAGTAAACGATGTCGCCCACCGCCACTTCACTGAGGGTGGCAGGTTCCAGCACATGCTCCTGGCCGGACATGATCAGGGGGACCATGGAGTTACCCTTCTCACTAGTTGTGAAGGTCTCACCAGCTTGCAGCCTTTCTAATTTGAAATTACGTCTACTCAATATCAAAACCTCTCTGTACAGCTCTTATGCGAGCTTCGTATAAACATTCAGTACCACCGGGAAAGGCAAATGCCAACCCGCTTTTGTAATCGGGGCCGTCGTTCCCGTACCGTGCTACCACAGTGGGTTCCCCCGGGCAATAGTACAAATCGTGCAACCCCTTGTGGGTGCCTAAAAACTGACATGAATCGCAGTCATGAGTAAATAGGGGCTCATCCCTTCTCGGCATTAAGGGCTTCCTTGATCGTATCTACGATTCTGGTAAGATACTCGTAGGAGGGGTTCTTCTTTTGGGGCAAGCTGTACCACCATTCGTCCCCATCCACATCGTGGTCTCCACCCAGGCCAAACAAAGCCAAGATGGTCTTGATCCCTAACAGGGAAATGCCGAACACACCGGCGTAAAAGTAATACTTTGGGTCCATTGTAAGGATCCTCTATGGTTAAGGTTTTGGAGTATTCAGCGTTCTCGATCGTTACGAAGGGTTTCCACAAGGAAAGTCCCCAAGGCTATGAAAATTTTTCGCCACATAGTATCTCCTATGTCCGGAACCCCTTAATAGTCCCCTATTAAAAAACCCATGCACGGAGTGGTGGGCCTATCTAAAGTCTAACCCAATCGGTAAAGGAAGGTGTCGGGTGACGTCGTTTACTCTACCCACGGGTGCTCTGCGGTTTTGCTTTGGTTTGTATACCGCCATATCACCCACCCGCGCCGATTAAGTTAAAAAATGGGCCCGGTGTGACTTGAACACACGACCAGAAGATTATGAGTCCCCTGCTCTAACCAACTGAGCTACAGGCCCGTTTCGGTGGGTTTTTACACCCACCTTTCAAACAGCAGTCCTTAGCGTGTAAGAACTTTTAGAGCCCTGCCCGGAATTTAACCGGGGTACGATACAACACCTATTGTAAAGGTGATTCACCAGGACTGTTTCTGAACCCCAACAGGGGTTCATACTTTGAGGAATACTCTCCTCTTCCTTGCGATACCTCCACTAACCTTGACCAAAACCCGTGTACTTTGGGTCCGTCTGGTAGTGGCGCCTGAAGGATTTTGGCCCTCGCAAGATATCATCCCTCTACCCAGCCCTATTTGGAGCACCGACTGGGTTTGGACATCGTCTCCTTTGTCCCTGCTACTTCCCACCGCTTCCGCGTTGACCCCTCAGCCCCGACTAAGGGCGTGAGGCAGGTAAGAGAGTTTGCACACCCGCAGCAGCCGGATGCCTCTGGCCTATGACAGACAGTGTCTGTTTCGTCCCCACAGGACTCATCAGATAGGCTAAAAAAATCAATGGCTTGGCCCGCGGTTACAAGCCGCTGGTCTAGCTTCTGCCATGAAACCCGAGGGTAACAACCGAAGCCTAGGTTATTTTTGACCACTTACGCACACCCCCCTATCTCTCGACCTTGCTGACCAACAAGGCTTGAACTAGAATCTTTATCCCTCCCTCCCTTTAAGACACAAACCTAGTTTAGTTGTGCCTATAGTTTGGTGCCCCACCCAGGTCTAGGTTCCTGCAGGAGCCTATGTTAGGAGTGTGCACTAACCGAGGGGAGTTAGCCTGGGTGTGAGCCCTTAAATTTTTGAGCTAGGATTTCTCTTCGCCTGAGACAATATATAAAAGCTACCTATATGCTTTAACAAAAAACTTTGAAAAAGTTTCAGAATGCTTCTCTATTTTTCAGGATCCCCTTCAATGAGGAGACGTAGGAAGATATCAGATGGTCCTTGATACCGGACCGGAAGTACCCCAGAGGGTTCCATCTATAAGCGCCACTATCTACGGAATAAAGATCCCTCAGAAAGACGCTGGTACCCACATGCTTGTACCAACCAAACCATCCAGTTATAAGTACAGGGACGAGGTCGTAGTTGTTAACTATCCTTACGATGCGAAGGCGGCTCTTTAGCCAGGCCACGAAACGGGAATCTCCTACACGGGGGCTTCCTGCAGTGTATACCTCTTCCACCATGTACCCCATGGTCTTTAGGTCATCTGCCATCATCAGGGCCATGGCCGCACCTAGGGAATGGCCTACTACGGTATAGACCTTCTCCTTATGGGGGTCGAGTCTTTCTACAGCCTTAAAAGCCTCCCGGCGGAGTATGGCCCAGGAAGCAAGGAAACCTGCGTGAGCTTTACCCACTACCACCACTACCACCCCTTCCACGTAATACTTACCCATAAACATCATGGCATCCATCACGAAGTCCATCATATCATCACTACCCTTGAAGAACACCAGGGTGTTATCGCCCTGGGGAACCAAGCAGCCCGATCCATTAAGATTATCGAACGTGTATGAATGAACACCCTCAAGGGTGACCCACTCCCCATCTTTAAAATCGATCTTGGCGATTCTTTCTAGGAAGTGAAAATATTCTTTGGCTTTCTTTAATTTCTCAATCATATGTTCGGCCTGGGTTAACTACTAGACTTTCCATTGATTAAAAGAGTATCCCACTCAGCGGAGTAAATGCCCTAGACCGTGCCTGTCCAGGATCTGGGTATCAGAGGGGTACACTTTGCTTCTGGAGTTACCCTTGGCGCCTTGGCGCTTATTTGCCAACCACCTGGCCAGCTCGCGCTCTTCCTCGTCCTGGGACCTCCTAGCGGGCATCCCCTTAGTGGACACCCATACGCTTAAGCGGAGGGCCATGTAGTTGGATAAGGATTCCCTACTATTGGGGGCCAGTACATTCGGGACGAGAAGGTCCTCTGAACTATCGGGGTAGGATTTGGACTCTCCCGTCCTTTGCCTAGACGCCCACCGGTACAGGGCCATCTCTAAGGGGCTTCCTGACGGTTTTGGTTCAGATCCCTGTGAAAGCATCCACAGGCTGTATACGTGCAGCATGCTAGCGGATTTGCTGGCATTAGAGGATTCGTTGAAAAGATCGGGGAGCCCGTATTCTTCCAGTAGGGCTATCTCTTCGGGTGGTAAGCTAAACCCACATTTTATGGAGTACCGTCTCTTGCATAACCATCTTGCGGCCTTATACTCTTCAGTATTTTTGTCTGGCCCTAAATAGGGATACCCTGCGTGTTTGCTCACCCATTCACACAGAACCCTTGTCTTGTCAAGGGAATTTTGGAGACGCTTGTTCAAAACAACATAGCCACCAGGGTAGCGCATGCTACGGACAGCCCTATGTAGGAAAGGGCTTCGCGGAGCTTGTTTCTAACCACATTCTGTCTGACCCTGATCTTGTCAGCCAAGTCTTCTTCATTGGAGATGATCAGAGCCTCTAACCCACGACTGTGGTTAGGGGTTTTTTCGACTTGCACAAACATTTTGTGTAGAGCTAACTTCATCTGGGATAGCTGCGATTTCAAATACAGCTGTTTCAAGCTGGAGAAAAGCTCCATCCCGGCTACGTAGCTTGCCCACGAAGAGAATAAAACGGTGAGCGCAAGAGTGATATTATCTAACACGTAAGTCATACCTTAGTATATAACCCCAGTCTACCTAATTTAACTGGATTTCTGGGGAAATTTGGCATTAAAACCCCAATTTGTACCAATTACCATAAAAAATTCCCCTTGGTTCAAGGGGAATCTTAGGCCGGGAGGTTTTGATCAGATGTACTGGGCCACTCTTTTCTTGAATAGAGCGGGAGGTAGAGCTCCTGCGATCGTGTCCACGATCTTCCCATCCTTGTAAATATTGAAGTGTGGTAAGGAGGAAACACTTTGGGATCCTGCTAGTCCACACTCTTCTTCGATGTCCACCAAGCCCACTTTTACTTTTCCACCCAGTTCTGAGCCTAGGCTCTCTACTATGGGTTTCATGGCTCTGCAAGGGGCGCACCAGTCAGCCCAGAAGTCCACAACTGTGACTCCTGCACCTGAAACAAACTCGTCAAAATTTTGGCCGGTAAGGTTACTTACACTCATTAGATCCTCCGATTACGGAATTGGAATGTTTAACTATCAGCAGCTAAATTGGACACACGTCTGAGGAACCTTCCGCTTTTTTCAGCCCAGGCTCTCACATCTTTGGCATGTTTATTAATCCAATCGCATATGGCTGCTTGACCCAGGTCTCTTCCTGCTTTTTCACTTTCGATGTACTTGTGCTTGTTGATCTCTTCGATCTGGTAGCTCATAAAGGAGCATAGATCAAAGACCTCTTGGTCACTAGGTTTTTCATCGTCATTCATAAGGACTCCTAAGTCAACGAGGTCTATGGTGCATATGCGTTGAGTATGGCCTATTTTTGACCCACCCTTCCAAAGTCCCAGTGTAATCTTAAACGACGGGACCGGTTTTTTAACAAAATAATTTCAGAAAAAAAACACCCTATACCAGTGTGTTAAAATACTTGTGTCTCGTTATAAAATTCGGTGGCGGGGTGCTACTCGCCCTCTTCCTCGCCGCCGTCAACCTCTGGGTAGCGATCGTTTGCTATCTGGTCGTACAGATCTTCGGCAATTTGGGAGCATGCAACCTGACAGGCAGCCACATCGGCAGAACTACCATTGAGCAAATCTATTTGGTACTTTATGCCGCCGGCATCATCCACGGCTATTAACACGAAGCACTTGGAGGACAGTAAAATCTCATTGGCTATCATCCTATAGGAGTCGCCTACTATCGCAGGGGCTCCCCTTAGGATATCACCCAGCTGAGTCTCCACTTCGGCAAGATCGGAACCCTCTAGCAACTCCTCTTCCGTCAGAAGCCCCTCTTCACGCAGGTAATCAATTAGACCCTGTATGTGTGGGGGTTTCTCGGCAGCCGGAGCAACTTGCTCGGCACTGTGCCTAGCGTACGTATCCCTAGCGGATAGGGCGGCACTTCTCAGGCACTCAAGGCCTACCTTAAACATGTCTTTTACACCTGGCATATCGAACCCCATGTTAGAACAAACCCTACAAGCTATTAGGGGATACAGTATTAACGGATTAGCACAGTGCTCAGGACTTCTTCCACACCGATATGAGGTTATCCCACCCGGCTCTCTGCTCGTAATGCTGGACTAGGTCTAAACCTACCGACCAAGCCAATTCCCCCAGGGTTTCCCTATTCAGGAAGCGCACATGCTCCCGAGGCGATGAGGATAACTCAATCTTCTTTTCCCACTCATGTAGGGGAGGTCTACCCACAGGTACCGTGGTGATTAGTATACCCGTGGCGCTAAGGAACCCTTCGGCCCTTCTTAGGAACACCACGGGGTCCATAACATGCTCCAGCACCTCTCCGGCTGTAACGATGTCGAAGGACCCGTACAAGGGTACATCCTCCACCATCCCGTTCAGGAAAACGACGTCACTTACCTGTAGGGCACGTCGGTTAGCTTCGGCTTTGGCCACGCGGCCACTGCATAGCTCGATACCCACACCAATCGAGGACAATCCCATCCTCCGGGCCTCTAAAAGGAGAAGCCCGTCACTAGACGCCAAGTCCAGGTGTGACCCTCTTTTGTGTTGAGACATGATCTGGAGGACCATCCTCTGCCGTTGGTCCAGTCCCACCCGACCTTCCTCCACACCTTTAGACACCTCGGTCCTAACAAATTCCACACTGGGACCGTAACCGTAAAGCTTTTGGTACTGGGATTTGTCTGACAGGTGCTCTACTGACTTTCGGACATTAGCCACGATTTCAGGATTGGCACTGTCCGCCATATTTTTCAAAAAACCTTCCACATCTCCACGACCCAGGTACTCTAGTTCTTTCTCGTTACTCATGCTCACCACTCACTCGTTCCAGTTCTTCCTGGGCTTTGGCCAATTTTTCTTTAGCCTGCTTAATGATTAATTTCTTATCTCTCACAGCACTACGCTTCGCACGTAGCTCTTCCCTTTTACGGTTTTGCTGAATACGCTCTTCTTGGGGTACGACCCCCACTTCCGTCACGGATAGCACAGCCAAAAAAGGAGCTGGTCTGCCATGACCGTTTTTGTGTATAGTGGTGATCTGGGACTTAGCCTGTCCTGGCCGTGTGTATATCTTCGCATCGCGCAAGTTCTCCACCCACAGGGTTTCGTACTCCCCTCTATAGAACCCCTTGAAACCTGTTTTACGAAAATACCGTCCTTCTTGATTTTTAATAGCGTATAGTTCCACGCTTACTCCTAAAAAGGAGAGCGCTGAGGATTTTAACCTCGTAGGGACTACAGGCTGTTCGAGAGGCACTAGGTGGCACCCTAGGAAGCTCCGCCATTATCACTCGATCAAGTGACGGCATCGAACAGCTTGGACACCCGCGCCCAAGTTTATGCTTTACCCGTTAGAATCCATTTCAAATTTTTCTCTTCACGCTGGAGTCGGGTCATCTCCTCGGTCCGAAGCAAACCTATCTTCGAAGACCTGAGTTCTACCAGGCGGCTCTTTACTTTTTCTTGCCTCCGTAGGAGGATCCTCTCTTCCAGCATTCAAATTCCTCGGGTGTTCAGAGATCCGACCAAATATCTTTTTTACAGGCAGAGCAAGTCTCTTGTACGTACCTGTCTGGGTAGCTTCTAGATACCTCTACCCTATGGGTGTGCGGGCAACTCCACTGGTACAACCAGTGGGCAAACAGATGTAAAAGTTTCTTGAGCATAGCGAGTCACCTTTAAAATCAAGCACGTAAGCAATATACTATACCAACATGATTTTTTAAACAAGTCTAGTGTCCTTACGAGGAAGTATTACACCCCTAACAAGGTCTTTCTCCTTAAACACTACTTCCACCTCTCCGTGATCACCCCATACATCTGTCCGTAAAAATGGGTCCTTCCCTTTTAACCTGGTAACCAGGATCTCCATAAAGCCGGAGGAGTTTATTTCACTTAGGGAAATACCCAAGACATTACGGTACCCCCGGGGGTTCTTCGTGTGAAAGTTACCATAGTCATAGGATCTGAGCACTTCTTCTTGGATAGGTAGCAGATCCTTTTCAAAGTTGTGCAGATCCCTCAGCATACCGTAGGTACTGCGTGAAATCCCCAGGACCAACAAATTACTGGGGATATGGACTACCACCTGTGTCCCGTGACTCTCTGGAATGATTATCGTGTCTCTCTGCATAATTTATCTCCTGCGGCTCTTTTCAGCCCTTGGGACAGTTTGGTCCCTCGGTACCCTTGGGGCGGTTATGTCCTCTACCCCCTCCATCACGAAAACACCATTTTTACGGCGTGATAGGTACCCCTGGTATACCTCCGTGACTACCTTCCCCCTGGTGATACAATTCCTACACGGAACATACCCCGGTCTAGGGGTTATAAGGTACATCTCTGGCCGTACAGCCCCCATCAGGAATCCATAGTACCCCTGGTAAAAATCAAATATGCAGCACGCTGGGAAACCCGACCACACCCCATTCAGTATGTCTTCCACTTTACCCAACGGGGTACGGTACTTCCTACCCGCCACATCTTCATTGAGCTTAGCCAAATCCCTGGTAACCATAAATTTTTGAGCTATTCCGAATACTTCCTGGAAACCTAGGACGTCGAATAGACTGGGTGGCTCAGGGTGTCTTACCTCGGGGATGTCCAATATCGTGGGGGCGCTGTCTTCATCTATCCCTTGGGACATAACGCATCCTGTAGGTTCGCACTACGTGAAAAACTGAGAAGTACACGGTGAACGCCAGCGCTAACCAAGCGATTCCCAGTAATTTAGCCATCTCCTTAAAATCGGCGTATGCCGAGGTATCCAGCAGGGCACGTGTAAGATTTCCGCTAAGTAAACCATACAACCCCAACCCCCCTAGTATCACGGAAAACACCCAGGAGTACCACAAGGATATATTCTCAATTTTGTTGAGCACTTTCATAACCTCTAAAAGATACGGTAGGGTTGGGTGGTTCTACTATTTTCGAGTCCAACTTCATGACGCACACCACCTTATCACCTTCTACCCGAGCATTCGTCAGGCATCCACACACTTCCCCAGAGTTACCACGGTGTACGGGTACACCTCGCATATCCATCGCTTCCTTTAACTTTTGGGATACCCGCTCAAGTGGCCGGTTCTTACCGTTAATGGTTTTTGACTCTTCTTCGATAACCGCCTGAAGGTACCTGTTGTCCGTTATACCGTCCTCGAGACTTTTTACCAGCTTACGATGCTTGGCTTCCATGTGTAAAATGCGAATGTACACACCCACAGCGGCTAGCACTAGTACTACCATAACAACGACAAGCATCATTCCTCCGGGTCGAGTGCGTTGCCACACTCCATCTTTTCCAAAATTGCTTTTAACGCCTCAGCATCCATATTTCGAACGCAGTCGTCCCATCGATCGTGACCCGAACCCTTCACGCCGTGAGTCCAGGGTACATGGTCTTCTACTCCCGCCTTCACCTTAGCGACGGACACTTCCTCACCCCATGAGACCCTACATAAATCCAAGGCGGTAGGCTCATCCATGTTGATGTAAGTGAAGGAGTCGGACATGTCCGACCACATAGCCAAAAGACCGTTGGGTTGCTTTACAATACGCCACGCCATAATACCTCCGAGGTGGGTTCCCTATTTACTCCCTATATAACCGGAAGTGCTTATTTTAACTTTGCACGTATTGCTGCATTTCTTTGAGCTGACTGATCTTCATGGAATACCGGCTAAGCCTGCCCAGGTTATCAATGAATTCGAACCCTACCACCAGCTCACGGGGTCTCTTATAAATCCTGAGGGGGTAGCCTTGCTCTTGGCAATACCGGAACACCCAGGCGACTTCAGTGTAGGGCATACCGTCCCTCTCCTCACCTGCGGGCTTACCATCCCATACCGTATCGTCGGTCTCCCCGTCACCATTCAGGCTGTTGATGAGGAACTCATTAAGTAGTGGTAGACTACCTTCCACATAACGTGCGTGATCTTCCTTTACCGTCCCTATAGACATCATGACACTAAATCTCCTAGGTTGATGTGCGTAACCCGGATAATTGTATAGTACCAACACAATATTTTTAACAAAAAATAATAGAGGAAGTTAAACCTGGTGCCCAAGATTTTGATGCTGGTCCCTTACCTGATGGGACCTGCAGCAGTAGAAGTTGGTTTGTCCTGCTCTAAGTGTCCTTGTAGATCTTAAGGTTCACTATATCGGACATGTGCCCCTTCGAGGTGCCGTACCTAGCAGCTAGTACTCTAAGGCTTTCTCCCTTCTTTTTCCCCAGACGCATAGCTTTGATTTCTGAGTTAGAGTATCTTCTTTTCTTTTTAGCAGCCCCCCGGGCAATTCTCACTCTATCCTCGGGACTCTTGTCCATCTGGTTCTCAGATGGGGTACCTAGCGCTATGTTGTCCCAGCTATTGTCCCCCGAGTCCCCGTTAAGGTGCCTAATCTGTACGTTCTCATCAAAAACCCTGTCACCGTATTTTTGGAAGGCCATCAAGGAGTGTACACCAAAAGTTATTCTCCCCGCTTCCTCGTGGCATACAGATACCCTTTTGTAGCCCAGCTTGTTTGCACACGGGCTAAGAGGCTTACCTCTTGCTCCTATTACAGTACCGTCAGGCTCTACTCTCATACCTATCTTTTTTGCGTATATGACAGCCTTGGCTACCGATCCTTCCCTCTTCATTCTCACCTCTTTTCTACCATAGAGGTTCAAGTATATAAAAATAAGTCGGAGTCAAAGTGGAGGGATTTGAACCCCCGACAACCGCATCCCAAATGCGGGGCTCTAGCCAGACTGAGCTACACTCTGAAAAAAAGACACTACCACCTCCGTTTTCCCTTCTGGTTACGACCCACATCCCGGGCGCCCTGTAAGGAGGAATACCCGCTGCAGCAGACAGGAGTCCAAAACCCAACTCGGGTAATGTCTTTAGCACCTCAGGGTGGGCTCGAACCACCATAACCTCTCACGAGGTATCCGTCGCATTAACAGTGCGGTCTCTTACCAATTAGAGTACCGAGGTATGTTTCCTTCCCTATCTTTCGTTCCCCGGGAAGGGGTGGGGTTCGTCAAACTGAAGGGCTTCGCTCCCCCGACCTCTAGTTCCCCGAACTAGCGCTCTGACTGGACTGAGCTACAGTCTGTTATTATGGACCCGGAGGGGTTTGAACCCTCGACTCCCGTGTTAAAAGCACGGTACTCTACCAACTGAGTTACAGATCCAGGCTAATGGATGTAGCAGGAATCGAACCTGCAACTCACTGATTAAGAGTCAGCTACGCTACCAATTGCGTCATACATCCATACGCAAAACTCGCTTTCGTTTTCGTTGCAATGCCATCTTGTTTACCTTTTCTCTTGTTTACGTTCTGCAATACCAAACACAAAAAAACCCCTACACTTATCGTGCAGGGGTTTCAGAATTCTTTTGGACTTATCGTTGCCAATAGAAACTCACCACCTGCACCTCTGTGCTGGATTCTTAGTGGGTTTCGGATTATTGATTGAGATAGTCATAGAAACAATTATACATCACTCTTTTACAAAAAACAAGGCCTAGTGTGAAAAAAGTTTTATTCCTTGTCTACTGACTTGCCACCCAGTCCGTGGGCCTCAAGGATACTGTCCTTGAGGTGGTCAGGTAGATCCAAATCCTCGACCTGTTCCCTAGTAAGTACTACTGGCTTGGTCGGGGCTCCCGGGGGAAAGTGGTTAGCTGGGGGGTTGTTCATTTCCTCAGCTACCCTTTTTAGATATTCACTATCCAGTACTATGGCATTAGCCGGGATTCCAGTAGCTGGAGGAACAATCTTCTTATCGCCTGCCATCCTAACGGGCATGATTTTGTCTCTGGATCTTTCCGGTGCGGTACCATCACCTTTAAACGAACCCCAGTTTTCTGGTCGGGGTGAAACTGGTGAGCTTGAGTCCCCTGGCCCATTGCCTGGATACTCAGCTTTTCCGCCGCGAGGTTTGTAGTCCTGGGGTTCCCTAAATATTTCCCCGAATACCCTTGATGGTTCGCCACCCTCAGAAATTCTTAACTCAGTATCTACCTGGTCCCACACTTCGTGGAGTTCCTCAGGTAAGTTACCACCAGCTAGTAGCTTAACAAGCTCCTCACCCAATACAGTCTCTGGCACTTCCATGGAGAAAGTGCGGTTAGATCTTTCCTGGAAGAAATGGGAGATGTCATTATGGATCTCGAGGAAATACCATTTCTCGTTGTGTCTCATCATGATCGGGTTCATCTCGACCACGTCGCCTGGAGCGATAGTCAGATTCTGTATTTCCACACTAGGAACCTTACTCCCGTTTTCCACGGGCAAGATAGGTATGGGCTTATCCGAAACTGTCACAGTGGTTTTTATGTTACTGACATAGAGTTTGAACTCCTTGACCTCGACGGTGTTGCCCTCGACCCCGGGGATTGGTGCGGTCTTCACACCGAAGACAGGCCTCAGTATCCTCTGGATCAAATAAATCACCAAGCTGATTATGCTTGGCTCCTGCTGTTTTTCATCTCTCACATATGGCATGTGTTGTCTCCTATTTGGTTTTCTTTTGAAGGTAGTAGTTAGCTTCCTTCACTATTTGATCTTCTCCACCCTTGAGCTGGGGCAGCACGCCTGCTTGGTCCAACACGGAGGTTATGAAATCCATGGTATCCCTAGGGATGTGGGAGATACCGCCGCACTCGCCGCAGATACCCACCATGACGTTGGATGGGGTACTTACACCGAGCACGTGGAGGGGGGTCGCCTTCATGGTGAAGGTGGCGCCTTTTCCACAATTCCTACAGGCACCGATTTCTTCTGGTAATGTTCTCATGGTTCCTACTTCCTCTTAAACGATGCCCCACTCCCTCAGAGTGTTCACGATTCTTTTTGATGAGTTCCCGTCTCCGTAAGGGCATTCCTCTACCACCACGTCCCTCACGAGCATGTCCTCAAACATACTGGTAAGTTCTCCAGGTTCCTTGCACAAGAAACTGTGGACCCCTACAGATTCAGGGCGCTCGGTCACCTTACGGCACACGATTAGGTTGGTTTTCAAGAAGGAGCATTCCTCCTGGATACCACCGCTGTCCGACACCACCAGACGTGATTCCTTGATCAGCTGCAGCAGTTCGTCCCTTCCTACGGGAGCAATCACCTGCACTTTTTTAAAGATGCCCCTATGAGCCTGGATGGCAGGGTTCGGGTGCATGGGTATGACAAACTCCAGTTCGGGATGGCTGCATGCCAGCTCTTCCAGTGCCTCGAAGTACAGGGGTATGTCCTTCAGATTTTCACGGCGGTGCATAGTGATGAGTACCTTACTAGGTACTCCGACAAAAGGAGTCCTGTCCACGGTGTCCAGCACAGTGTTACCCACTATTTCTATGCACCCTTCCGCCCGGGAGTCTACCAAGTTGTGGTAGTTGGTCATGGTGGGGCATAGGTGGTAATCCGCTATTGAGGATATGATGCTTCGGTTAGTTTCCTCAGGGTAGGGATTCTTCTTATCCCGGGTACGCAGGCCGGCCTCCAGATGGATTACTGGGATCTGGTTATGAAAGGCAGCCATAGCCAGTGCCATGCCCGTAGAGGTGTCCCCCTGGACGAGTACGTGGGTGATCCCGCCGAATAGGTACTCTTGGTCAGCATCTAAGACGGAGCTCACGATAGAGTTTAGCCTGTTGCTTCCATCCTTGATAGAGAGAAGGCGGTCCCAGGCACCCCCAGCGATGTCTTTGTGCTGTCCTGTGAAAAGTACCTGATGGGGTACAGATTGCAATCGAAGCTCATCTACGAGTGGCTGTATCTTGATCCATTCGGGGCGAGTCCCGTAGCATAGAAGTATCATGGTTACCTATCCGTTTTTGTAAAGAGCCACGTGAGTTTCACCGTAGCATGGTTCAAACTCTAGCTGAGTACAGTTTATGCCAAATCTTTGGATTAGCCTACCTATGTCCCTAGATTTGGCATGACCTAGTTCATTTACATCACCGTCAAAGAAGGTGCTGTGTATAATCACATAGCTACACTGATCAAATAACCGCTTAAAGTATACTTCCAAATCGTGATCGTTCACGATATGGTAAATTACATCAAGGGACATGTTTGTGTCCGTGGGGAAGGAAACGTACTCCGAGTTGTGTTTAAACGATTTGGTAGGGTCTCCCGCGTACTTCTTAAGACACAGGGATATTGCTGAGGGAGCCCAATCAAATCCGTGATACATCTCAAATCCCAAAGACGCAGCTTGGTTGCCGTCTCCACACCCGAAATCTTTTACAGTCTTCAAACTGTACTTGGTTATGAACTTATTGACCAAGTCCGCTTTCATTTTACCCCAAGCACCATAAGTACCCAATCCTGAATTTCCACCAGTGGCGTACCTCTTCTCCCAGTAAGCATTTAGTTCGGTACTATCCATGGTGGACCCCTCCATAGTTTACTATGAAGTCACTACAAACGCCTAACAAACCTTCAGGTAAATCTGCACCGCTCTGCTCAGGTAGCACGCTTATAGACCCAGGTATCTCCTTGCCTGGGTAGGCCCAAACAAAACCGTGGCTGGTTACCACACATTCATCGGAATCATGAAAGAACAAGTTCAAGTCCAGGTTCTGGAGTTCGACGGCAGCTTCGATGTTTTTACAATGTACCCACAGCCTTCGCCCCCCTTCCTTGTTGGGGCTTAGGAACCACCCGAGATCCACTGGGTAAGTGGGTTTATCATGCCCCGTGTAGAAATTTCCTTTCGTAAACCACACGTCCACTTCTGCATGGTATCCGCACATCAGGGATTCCTCGATGTAAGAGGGTCTATTTTCTAGGTCAGGTCTAGGTCCCGCGGTATTACCCCTGTGGGCTATTAGTATCATAGTCTACCTCATACTTATCGTTTGATGCCCCCGGATGTTTTACCACTATAGACTTAGTGTCCGTTATGCAAAAGAAGTCCGTAACTTCTCCCGGCGCTATGGTTACGATGTCCCCGCTGGAGTACACCTCACCATTCATACGAACTTCCCCTTCCACTATAACAGTTATCTCCGTAGCTATCTTATGGTAGTGGGGTTTTTCGGAATCACCCCTCTTATAACACTTGTAAGCTACTTCCACGTCATTGGTCTTTATCAAGGAGGGATCGAAGTTACCGACGAACCAACCTTTAATGTACTCACACACATTAGTCTTTTTCATGGTATACCTTTACAGCCCTGAGGTACAGCCACTGGGGGTGTTGGTTGTCTGAGAAGGACTTTTTAATTTCAAAATCCTCCGTACTAAAACCTATACTTTCCAGGTCTTTTGCAACCGTAGCTACATCTACGACTCTAAAATCGTTGCTACTGTTGGTGCCCGCTGCATCGTAGAAATTGTCGTAATACCCCGATACCTTAGGATTCTGCAAATCAGGACCATACCCAAGCTGTATCCTAAGTTCACCCCCTATCCTCATAACCCTTCTTACTTCCTCAAGAAGTCTACGACGTATGTCGTAGACAGGTATGTGCTGGAGCACTATGGTGGACATAACCAAATCATACTCGTCCGAGGGGAGGCCCAACAGATCTTCCCCATTGTTCTTGTAGAACATGGACCCTGGTAAGGTTTCTAAGCAAAAGTCAATATTCCCCTGGCTGATGTCTACGCCGTCCACCCTGCTGAAGTTGGTGATACCCCTAAGGTTTGTAACATTTCTACCCTTGCCACAGCCAAAGTCCAATGCCTTGCTATTGGAAAAGTCCTTATCCGCTAGACCTCCCAGCAGTACCCCCCAGTAATCTTCGTTGGAGTTGTGCTCCAAATGATTGGATGTACCCGCCCTGTATACTTCCTCCTGCATCCTTGTGTACCTGTTAGTCATTCTTGCTCCTTCAGGAAGAAATCCAAATCTTCGGGTGTACCCAATCCTAACATACGCTTGCAATCGTAAGTCTTAATCTTTTTACCGTCGGCTATGGCTTCATTGTATACAGGGGCCACATAGAACTCACCGTTGACTCTTATGTCTTGGGCTATCATACTCTCAGCGTAATTTACATAATCAGAACCTTTTTTCCAATGGTAAATACCCACAGTGGCCTGATTAGATATCACCTCTTTCTCCCTCAGATCCAGTACATACCCCTGGCTATCCGACTTTACATAGGACCATTTGGGGTGTACCGAATTGAAAGTAAGGATACCACCGTCCACATAATCGCTTTGCATGGTGTACATGAAATCTGAGCTATCCCAATCTACCCACTGATCTGAATTGGCTATGAGCAGTTGCTCGTCGCTGTTGATAAACTCCTTAGCCAGTAGCGTGGTGCAAGCGGCTCCTTCAGTGAGGCCCTCTACCTGTACTATCCTGCACCCAGGGGTTATCATTTCCAGTAGGTGTTTGAGTCCGTACTTATCGTAGTGGGCCTTTTGTACTATGTATATGTACTGAGCTTCGATATTAAGGTTGTCCACCACCACCTGTATCATAGGTTTACCACTAACCTCAATCAAGGGTTTGGGGAAAGTGTAACCCGCCTGGGTAAACCGGCTCCCAGCTCCAGCCATCGGTATTAGGACATTCATCTTCTCACTTCTCCACATGTTTTAACCTCGTCGTACCTGTTTATTTTGCTACGTATAAGCTCGTATGTGGTTTCCGATGGGTTGTGAACTCCACAAAGATAGGCCCCCGAATTGAAAACACCTTGCCGTCCTACGTAGGAATCTTCCACTATAAGAGTCTCCCTAGGGCCCACTCCGCATTTTATCATGCACTGTAGGTACATTTCTGGGTTTGGCTTCCCCAGGGACACGTCCTGATTGGAGCATACGTAATCAACATACTCCATAACACCCAGTCTGAACAGGGACAGCGTGGTGGTGTACCTGATGGAATTTGACGCCACACAGATTTTGTATCCTTCCTTTTTTAGTCTGGTAAACAGATCCACGAAACGATCCTCTCTCTCCAAGAGGGTTTCCAACAATCTAAACGTGTGTTGCTGTTTTAGCTGGTTAACAGCGTCAAAATCCGAACTGGGTATGCCCAATCTCTTTAGCTTCCATGATGTGGGATTACCGTCGAATACCGACACGTGGTCCTCTATTGATATGGGGTCGTACCCCTTATCCCTCAACGCCTCGTTTAAGGCGGTGAAGTGCAAATCCTTTGAAGATATTAGGACGCCGTCTAAGTCGAATATGATCAGCTTGATCATCTACTACCCCTTTTAGCAGGATCAATACCATATGAGTCCAGTATATGTCCAAGTTCCTTGGGGTACTCCGCCAAATTCCACTTTCCCTTAACCACTGCAGTCGCTACGTAGGGATACACTAAAGAGTCCCAGTGCATGGATCCCCTCTGGTCCCCCCCGTCATCCACGTAATAACCCAGAATGGAGTACCTCCGGCACGACTCTGTGGCCTTGGACTCAAACTCCCAAATGGAACCGCCTCGAGTTGAACGGCACACCTTCAAAAGATCGGCAGTCTTCCAGATAGTAGGTTGGATTGCAAAAATATAGTCAGCCTCTCCATCGACACTCCTCAATTCGGGGTACACGGTGTCGGGTGACCCCTCCCATACACCGCCCCTAATGAGCTTAACAAAACTTCGTTTCACGCCCCTTAACCTATCCGTGTACAGATCCACTTTACCCCAGTCGGGACTATAGTAGAGAAACATATCCTCATGCTGGAATAAAATGTAGGGGGAGGGCATTTGCTCCAGGCAACTTGCCAGCCTATCACTGTATGGCAATTTTTCGTCGTACGTGATAACCTTGCACCCCTTGGGAAGGTCAGGGTCGTTAGTATTAACCAAGACGTACAGATCCCTCCCTTCATCCTGATATTTACCTAGCTGCCCGAAAAAGGGCGTCCAGCAATCTTTAGCATCAGTATGCGTATACATAACCGTGGCCGCTTTCATGCTAAACCCACTCCGTTTTTAGCGGTGTAATTTTCCCCCATAACCCTACATCCATCATAAACCACTTGTACAATTTAATAGCGTTTGGTATGTCACCCTTTTGACCCCCTAGGCTAACTGCGTACTCACTATCCTTGAAAAAATACTTGTCCCTCAGGAGATCGAATAGCCTGGTGAAGTGGGACATATTTTCGGGGGATGAGTAAAACCACATGTCCGCAGGACCGTCAGTATCCATGTACTGCCAGTCAGCAACATACATGCGGGACATATCCAAGTAGGGGTTAAATGCTATGCACTGCACAGGGAAAGGGTTCTTATGGCCAGGTCCCGAGGAATTTCTGTTGATCCTCCCAAGATCAAACCTGCTCTTAACCACGATATCATAACCATCTTTTACCAGAGATAGGGCCCGTTGTACAGAGTAAAAATGGGACAGGATAGTGCCAGGAGGTCTAGGGGACCCCTGCAGGCTGTCCAGCCCCCTTTCCTCCACCAGCGAGGAGAAGTCCACAGGGGACTCAAATACCGAGTCCACAGGGCTGTAAAGGCCCAATATCTCATCTTTACGGTGAGGTTCCCAGCTATGGATAAACACATCCACGTCAGCCTTGCTGAGTATATTCTTTCGAATATACTCAAAGCCGTCTAAACCTTTAGACGACTTATCATAGTTGGAATCAAACAAACCATGCAGGCATAAAGCTACTTTTTTCACATGCCACCCATCAGCTCTTAACCCTGCATTCCTTAAATACGCGGAACTCGGTCAGATCCCTGTACCCGCCGTTCTCTCCTTGGTCCTCTACGTGCTCAGGGTAATTCTGAAATAGAGCTAACCCATGCGCGGCAGATTGGGGAGTCATGTACATGTTCCACCCCAGCATATCAATGTCATCAACCTTGTAGTTTTTCTCACTTCTACCCTCGTAGCGAGCTTTCTTGAACCACTCCCAAGCTTCCTCACTATCCGTGAGTATCATACCTCCCTTCCCAATCTGCAACAGCTTTTTTATGTGGAAAGAAAGGCACATAAAGGTACCGTCGATGTACATCCCAGAGGTTAGCCTTTTGGCACTGTCGTAGATGGGGTACGGCTTTAGCTGGTAGATACCCTTCCAACTCAAGTCCTCAAAGACAACCTCTCCACCGGCATGGAGCACAGCGCCCGGAACGGACAGGTATGTCTTCTTGGGTAGAGTTACTTCCCCCACCTTAAGGTATGTACAACACAAGAAAAGGGCATTAGTACAGCTGTCTACTGCTACAGCGTACCTGGCCCCTGTGTAGGCGGCCACTTCTTCTTCAAACATCTTGACGATGCTGTACGGATTGTTAATTATTCTTTTCATAGATCCTAAAACTCTCTGTAAAACCACATTTTTCGAAAAGACCGCGACTGGAGTTGTTTCCTGCTAGTACCTTCGCACTAGCGTTGGGGAATATCTTTACTATTTCCATGATCATAAACTCACCTACTCCACTCCTTCTGTGAAGGGGGTCAGTGGCTAAGCGAATATCGTCGTCTACTGCCCCCACAAAACCCACAGGGACATCACCAAGAAGAGCGATGTAGTAGTTTTTTCCGTATTTGGCCATGTACGAATCTTGCTGTTCCACACTGATGGACACTTGCTCCTTAAAACCCACGTTTAGGTTACGTAGGTTTCTTATGAAATCCCAGTACTCTCTGCTGTTAGGTACTAATCTTAGTTCCATGTTACCACCTGCACACCTTCCCAATCGTGGACCCACCCCTTAGGTATATTCTGTTTACATCCAACCCTATTAGGGGATTTAAAGTTGTCCCTATATCGATGTAGGTGTTTTTGTCAAATTCTTTGTAGAGCTCGTAAATGCAATAGTTGCTCAGAGAACTGGCAGAGAACAGGAACACAGTGTCGGTGATACCCTCATCCCTTACATACTCCTTCATACGCTCAGGCAGGTCAAAATCGTTCACTATACAGTTCAAACCTACTCTAAAATCTTTCACCAAGTTGAACGGCAGAGCGCTAAGGTCCGCTCTATCATTACAGACATACACCACATCTCTACCCTTTAGCGCGGGAACTAAATGATCCATGAATAGAGGGTAGTTAGCGTTAACAAAAAGGTTGGACCAAGTAAGGTGCTCATCGTTTTTGTCTGTCCCGTGCAGATTTACCTGCCACATGAAGTTGGCCTCCCCCACACAGCACGGGCAGCTAATACCCTTAAAGTAGTTGTGCTTTTTAAACTGTAGGCACTCCACTAGCTTGTCATGCTGGGCCCTATGCTTATCTGGGTCGAAACTCTTGTGGTCCTGCTCGGAGTAGGGCCCGCTATTGTCTATCACAAGCTTCTCATTTTTCAGAAGAAATAGTTCTCCGTCTGAAAATCTTGAAAAAGCAAAGTTCTCACCAGTCTTAAGTTTCCCTAGCAACTTGTGGAAATCTTCCCTAAAATCTTTCATTAGGCGGATCTCCTCATGTAATTAGGCTTCCAGCCCCTTTCTTTCACTTCTCTAGCACAGCACTCGTTTCTGACCCTCATATGCCACCCGGGGTCACCCGTGGACACCCTTCCCTTCCTAGCACCCCTAGTTCTGTCTGTCGAACCCAACCCGTCGGGGTCGCTGTTACTCTGGGGCAGCACCACTACGTTGACACCGTTCCGCATAGCCTCTGCACAAAATTGAATGTCCTCTCCATTACGCCACTCAATAGGCAAATGCTCGAACATGTACTTGACATGAGTCCTCTTAAAGAACGTGCAATGCCCCACAACATCCACAGAGGTTACCACCTTGGCCGTATCCGTTACGGGGTCTGCCAATGCCTGGGGAAGGTACGCAGGTCCTTGGAGGATGACACCCCGAGACCCAATGATGTCATTAGGGTTCTGCTCTATATGAGCGATACATTTTTCGGCCCACCTTTTACCGGGCGTGGTGTCATCATCAAGCATCAAGATGTATTCGGTAGTCGCCGTGTAACAGGCAGAATACCTAGAAAAACATCCCCCATTCTTGGACGACTCTATGATGTTGGCAACCCTTCCTTCAAACTGCTCGCGGGGGAACACTAAGGATGGGTGCTTGTTAACCCAGATGATGATCTCGGTGGGTGGGACAGTCTGTTGTTCCAGGGACTCTATCACCCTCCCTACAAAATCAATCCCGTCGTAGACACCTATGATGGCCGTGTAATTCATTCAGTAACCTCTATATCAAATTTTTCACCAGTATGGGCACTCGGTACGTAACCTATAACCATATCGTGCCACTCTAAACCACCGTACAGTGGACTTTTTGTTATGGCGTCTATGTACCTGAAGTCCCCTCCACTTCTGTCTCCCCAAGCGGCTTCTTTGGCCAATGTGTGGTGAAGAACTATAGAGGGGGTGCATATGTCACCCAGGACCAAACCTTTCCCAAAACTCCCCGTGGGGATGTTTCTTCCAAAACCTTGAAAAAAAGTCTTGAATATATGGGCTTTTTTTGTATCCCCTAGTAGGCTGGCAGCCTCTGCCAAAGCTCCGGGTAGGTAGTAATCATCGTCGTCCATGAAGAACACCCAACCCTCTTCCACTGCTTCTATAAGAGCGTTCATGTGAAGATTGTAGGGGGCATGTCCTGGACCTTCTTTGATAAGCCTAGGGACCGTGATGATCTTAGACACCCCGCTAGCGCTGCGTACATACTCTTCCGTTTCTGGAGTGTCCACGGTGACCAGCACTCGTACATCGGGCAACCCCTGCGACAGAATGCTCTGCATGACCCTTCTGAAGCAGTTGGGACGCTGGGATGTCCTGATGAGGATGTTTACCACTTCACTCATCATAGTTTCCAATTAGCAAAGGGGTACATGCCCTTGATGTCTGCTAGGAAGGGCACACCGTTGGCCGAATGCTTTACGAAAAAGTCATTATCCAATTTTTTGAATTGGTCATGGGCCACCGCTGCGATGATAATGTCGTAGTCGTTGTCCAAGTCCTTCTCGTCCAACACAAACAAACCCTGGGAGTTAAGATCGCCCCAATCATCTGCAGACAGAAGGGGGTCCCAGATCTTTACAGATAATTCCTGCTTCTCCCAACGGGACACAATGCCATAGTATAAGTCCTGAACCCGGGTGTTTCGAAAGTCCTTGCAGTTTTCCTTGAAGGTATACCCCATGATTAGGATACTGCCGTGGTACACGCCTGATTTATTCAGGATGTCACTTAGAATAGCCTCTGGCATATCCTCGTGGTAGCTTCTTGCAGAACTCGTTACCCGAGGGCTGATGCCGGCTCTACGTGCGGCATCCAAGTAATAGTAGGTATCTGTCCCTATACAGTGCCCGCCCACCAAACCGGGACGATACTCAGCAAAGTTCCACTTAGTGGCTGCTGCGTCAATCACAGCGTTGGAATCCACGCCGCGAGCTCGGAAGAAGGATGACATCTCGTTCACCAAAGCGATGTTGACGTCTCTCTGAACATTCTCCATAATCTTGGCAGATTCAGCTACTTCGATAGATGCAGCCTTATGGGTTCCCACAGTAACAACTTCGTTGTACACAGCGTCGATGTAATCGGCAGCGGGTTGGTTGGACCCTGAAGTGATCTTAACAATGTTGGTGACGTTTCGAACGGGGTCACCTGGGTTAATCCTTTCCGGAGAATACCCATAGGTGAAATCCACATTAGCCACCATGCCTGACTCTTTTTCCAAAATGGAGGCACACACTGTGTCCGTGGTTCCAGGGTAAACGGTAGATTCATACACCACCACATCACCCCACTTAAGATAGTGTCCGACCGTCTGAGAGGCCCGCTCTACATAGGTCATGTTGATACCGCTGCGGTCCGCAGGGGTCGGCACGGTAACGATGTAGAAATTACCACAGTCTAAGGCTTCGGGGGCATTGGTGAAGTCCACCTTGCTTGTCAGAAGATCAGAGGTACCCACTTCACCAGATCGATCCAAACCGTTCTTTAGGTCAGCCACCTTTCGAGCGTCTACGTCAAACCCCACTACCCCGTAACCCATGCGATCAAACGCCATGGCCAAAGGTAAACCGACATAACCCAGACCCACCACAACTATGCGAGTGTCCTTGCCCGTGAAGGGATTCTTAATGTCATTCATCGTGTATCTCCAGATCTCTTATCTAGCCTCTGTATTACCACAGGCTGTACATTTCCACACGGTCGCCCTTAATACCATGATGCCATGGCACTTGGAACATTTCCTGGCGCCCACACGAATCCCATCCCTAGTAGCGCTAGGTCTGTTACCCCATCTTCGGGGCGTGTTTCCACCACAGTTACATCCCATACTACTGTTTTGAAATAATAGTAGAGTATCAGTCAGGGCTTTGGTTATTACCTATCTCGGTGTCTATTTTGTCCGTCCACAGGACTACGAGGTGGGCAACCAAGCTGGTGAAGGGTACAATGAATAAGGGCAAGTCGGTAACAAAGAAAAAAGACAGCCCCACCCAAGTTCCAGTGCACATAGCACATTCGGAAAGGTAGTGGGAGTATTTTTTCTTAGCCATCAGGTCTCTGTACCATTGGTACATGTAGGATCTGGTTAAAAGCACAGTACCCCACACACCTGTTACCAGGATCATCCAGAATTGCTCGGTCATGTGTAACTCACAACAGTAGTAGGGTTTCGGAGTTCGTGGTACACCTTGTGTGCCAACATCATGGATTCTGGGTCCCACTCCCTGTGGACCACTATCTTCCGGTTCACCCAAACTTCACCCTTGCAGCGGACATGAAAGTTACGGGCTGCCTGAGGGACTTTAAACCCTTCCCAAGTATTGGGGTTAGCCATGTCATAGCGGGGGGCAGGTGTCACCTGTATGCCGTGTTTGATCATCAGCCAAGCTAGGGCATTGTCATCTATGCAAGAGTGGTCCCAGGAGTCCCTATCGTCCAGTATGGTGGTAACGGTCTTCTTGCTTAGGGAGTAACCGCACCCAGACGCAAAGATAGGGCGCTTATCCTTGGGCGGTGGTACGCACTTGACACCGCTGTACAGATCCTCATCCGGTTTGAACCTACTTAGAAAAGAGATTAGGTTGAGCTGATCGACGTAGGAGCTCGTGTTGGTACGGAAGATAAAATCGTAGTCGTAATTTTTTTGGACGTACTCGAAAGCAGCTAGGGTCTTATGACCGATGTTTTTGTACCCCTCATCGATTGGGAAGTACAAGCGATCCCCCACCACCTTCTCCTCGGCGCCACCGTAGTAATAAAGGATTTCGATATCTGGGTGCACGCTGGATCCCCAGGTGTTGCGTATACCCCTCATTTCGATGTCTGCCCACACACCCTTGTCGTACGACAGCACCAATATAACGACTTTCTTCCGGATCACGTGTTACTCCTGCACGTTGGTCTGAGCATCCAGGCAAGGTCCGCAAGCTACCAGTTCCGGATGCCAGTGGCCATGCACTAATCTCTCCTTGTACAAAAGGCATAGATGTGATAGCTTGGGGCCTTCGGGTAACTTGTTCTGCTCTTCTTCACTCAAGGACAAATGGTTGCACTTCTGATTGCACAACAAACTTGGATTTGGTACGATGGTCGTCACGACTGGGGGTACAGGTTCGGGGTCTGGGTACTCTATGTTGAACCTATCTATAGCCCTATTCAGCTCATTGGTGGCCGCAGCGTCCAAATAGCTGTCGATACCTGACTTAATAAGATCCGCGTATTTTTCGACATCCTCTAGGGATTTAAGCTCTATCCCGTGATCCTCCACGAAACACACCGGACCCCTATGTTGCTCGGCTATGGTGTGCGACAAGCCGAACACCGTTTGCTTCTCCACGGGTCCCACGTACCCCTGTACAAGGGGGTGCTGGGGGTACTTACCCACCCTGAAGATGGCGTAGGTGGTGTCCAGTATTTCCCCATCCTCTGTGCCGTCCCGGTGATTGGTGGGGAACGACCAGTTGAAAAAATAGGGGTATCCTAAAATGTCGCACAGACGGCTGCAGTACTTAGTGAGAAGTTCTAACCCACTGGTTTCCTCGACTCCCTCGGCATTTTTGGTATTTGTAATTTTCACGGTATACTCCGGGGTTAAGCGGGATGGTATCGCTTGTGATTATCATATGACCTTGATAGTGTTATTGTATATGACCGCCCCCAGATTTTTAACTAAAAATTACGAATATGTTTTGAGAAGATCTTTCAACTTCAGAACTTCCTTCTCATTTTCAGCTCGCCATGGGGCCCAGGACTCGTCCGTCAGCTTATGCTCTACCCATTCCTTAACATCTGGCTTAGGCTTGGCAGGCTTGTGACCGGTCCTACAGCGGGAGCACAGCATGACGGTGTCGTCACCCCTATCCCTAATGGCTAGGTGATCTTCGCAGAAGAACAGACCGCACCCATAGTCCCCTCCGTACGCATCACTACCGCATACGTACGTTAGACCCCTATCGATCTCCTCGTCGCATCCAGGGTGATCACACTTAGCAGGTACACCGTACCCCACGTCCCTTTTCCATTTGCTATCGTAGCCTATGCTCCATCCCATGATATCTCCTTATGCGGATTTTACTTTTTGGCTGTTGTACCATATCTTCCAATACCTGACCATTTCCGAAACGGTCCCCATGAACTCTAGAGGTACGGGGTTTTTACCCGTAATGTCCGTCATTAGCATAGTGACCAGGTAAGACTTTCCTTCTATGTCTATGCAGGCCATGAGGTCCTCTATGGCGTCCAATCTCACGTGCTCTATCTTGGCGTGGTTCACTATTTTGGCGTAGCATGGGTGATCACGCATGGCTTGTAGTGAACTCATGTGCCTAGTAAGCGTAGCGAGGTCATCCAGCCATTTCAAGGTAGGGCTAATAGTCACCTCGTCCTTTTTGGCCAGCGCTTCCCTTAGGGTGTCCACCTCTGTGGAAAGTTCGTTGATTTTTTTAGCCAGCATGTTACAGAACTTAGCCAGTATTTGGACAGACTCCTTGGAGTCGTGGAATATGTAGGCTTGCTCGGTTTGTTTGAGGCGGGTAGTGATCTTATTCATGTGGTAAGTCTCCGTACTTAAAGGGCACCATATATAAAACCTTCAAAAAACCCATGGTTATCTCCTTTAGAGGACTAGTGCTCTTCCAAAATTTCTTTAGGAATCCTGGTGGATTCGTTGGTGTTGTTTAGCCCCAGTTGAAAGCATCCAGGACCTCCTCTGCACTTACGGTGTCCGGCAACCCCATGCTTTCGTCGATTGTTCTCTGGGCTATATTGTCCCTCAATGGGCAGCATGGTACCTTACCCAAAAAACCCAGCGACCCCTACTCTTAACTATTAGGCGGTTCAGGTATTCTCTTTTTGGGTGGGACCCGTGTATCACCACAGTCAAGTGCTGGTAGACCCATAGGGAGGTGTTACCGACCACGTTGACAGAACCCAGACCTAAATCCACCATGTGTCCCAACTTCTTAAGCAATTCCGACTCACTCTCTAAGCCCAAGGATGCATTTTCTTGCTTTTTATTTTTCCAAAACGGTCCCAATATGGTGCCCCCTTTAAAGTTACGGATTGCTGAGTGGTAGTACATTAGGGTCGGGTAACCCTAGCTCACCCTCTATGAAGAGGGATCCTGAACTAAACTTCCCCTCTCCGACGGAAGCGTCACACATTATGGACATGCAGGTCCTAATAAAGGCCTCATCCAGGGTATGCATCTCCTTAGCAAATATGTCCTTCTTGCCTACACTCCACAACCAAGCAGTGAAATGTTCGAACTTATCGGGTCCTGTGAAAAACCCCTTCACAGCTTTGGGGAGTACCCTGTATAGATCCTCTGGCTTCACATACTCAGCTTCGACCATGCAGCGGTGGGATTGTATCTTCTTAAGATCTTCCATGAGGTCCGTTTGCTTATACCATCCCTTGGCGTATAGAAAAAAGTGGCGGTAGCTGTTCAACTTACTTTCCATACCCTACCCCTCTCCATCGCTAAGAACTATGTCACTCCTAGCTATTGCCTGAGCTGTGGCCTTCTCTATATCCAGATCGTTATCCACGAGGGCTTTCTTACAGGTGAATACACCTACACCCGTTGTAGAGCGAAGGTGTGAGGCTAGGACTTTCAGAACGACCACATCCTTTTTGGAAGGGGCCGAGTATATGTCGATGCCCTGGTACTGGGGGTCGTTGTGGTCGACAGGGTCTTGTGAAATTTTTAAACCTTTGTGTACATAGGGGATGCCCTCAGTGTTCTGCCAGTACCACTTAGTCTTTCCCCTAAACCCCAAAGACTTTAGAAGCTTAGCTTGCTCCAGTGTGACTGGAGAGTAGTCCATCAGGTCTTCGTATGTGGTCATACGTCCCCCACAAATTTGATGGCTTCTGCCCCCAACTCCTTGGAGTAATCGTACTTATTAATACCAATAATGTGCAAACGGGGACCCCCAGAATAAAAACCACATAGCCCTAGACAGTATATAAAGAGACCTCGGAAAATTTAACAAGGATCCTTATACTGAACAGCAGAGGTCGGTACTCCCTTCCCAAATAACCGTAACTTATTGGTCACTGCTTCCTTTTCCAAGTCTCATATTCAATCTCCCTTGGGTCTGTGCAGTAACCTGTGAAGGGGTGCACCTCCTATCAGTATGAGTATGCACAAGGAGTAGCTCAAAACAACATGAAAACCCCCATAAGGCAAACCGTTTAAAAAGGTATACAGGGGCGGGGTCGCGATGGCCAGTAAAACTAGGATAAGGGACATCCGGGTGTAACCCATATAGTTATTGGGGATAATTTTCTGCAAAAATGACCTAATGGCCCGTATTTTCCTGGCTGCCTTTACAAAAGGATTCACTTTGTAGGACCCCTGGTGGTTAACCCCAAAACCCAACTAACTGGGTAGGTCCTGGGACTATTTACATCTTTCCTTATAGCCACTAGCTCGGAAGCCGCGCTCTTGTACTCTTCTAGAGCTATGGGTCTATCTTGTTTTGTTCTACACATGCCGTCTACCTCCCTGTCCTGCCGGGGGTGGCGGCGGAGGGGTCTTTGGAGTTTTATTCTTCAGGGTTATGCCTCCACCCCCAGACCCACTTCCTAGAAGAAAAAGGATGAGCACACCCAATACGAGTAAGGCGGTCACGGTTGGACTCCTTGTTCAGCTAGTGGGTTATTCACCACTTTCTCCACCGGATCCAAGGGTGTCGTCGAGATCGGTAAAACCAAAATCGTCATGATCCGCTTTGGACCCCATCATGGTATACGCCTTCCTGTACACCTGAACCAGAAATAGCTGCATGGACGCGAGGTCTTGTACGCAGCATGTGTGAAATCCGCCTTGAACCTCCATGCACCCGTCCCACTTAACATACCCTGTGAGGATAGGGGGGTTAACCATTAAATTGGGTTCGAATATTTCAAAATCCACCCATATGGGTTCGGACGGGTTTTTTACGGTGAGAGTGGCTGTGTAGCGGTCTTCTCCGTACTCGTTTATAGTCTCTTGCATGATTATCCTTGTAGTCAGCGCACAGCTAACCTATGGTAGGTTCCAATTTGTCATACCCAAAAAATACGGCGGCATTTAACCTTAGGGACTCTTCCTCAAAAACCCGCACCTGGTCCCTGATAGTTTTCACTAGGCTACTTAGGTCCGTACCTTGTGCATCTGCAGGCACACCCCCTATAAACAGCGAGTACACTTCCTTTTTCACAAGTTGCTGCTGTACATTGCTCGCGTGAACATCCGTTTCCCAAGACACAATCAACGTGCACCCCACTCCGTTGTTTTCGGAAAGGTAAGTATGGGGGCGTGTGAGACACCAGGACAGTAATCCGTCCCTAGTCATCTTATCGAGGTCGTCCACAATAGGTTGCAAGTTCATAGGTTTTCATTCTCCTTTAAGGCGGACGTCAAGATCCACATTGTATTTCCAGGATCCCTTGGTGAAGGCATCCTCAATATATCCTGCCACAATCCTTCCGACAGAGCGCAGGACCACGCTGTTACAACACTCACTCATGCTTACTCCTACTCTGTGAAATATATTCGTTCTGCATGCCGCTCTAACCCCGTATCGGTATCCTTGTAGAAGCGTCCCTCGTACTTAGACACGGGTCTTTTTTCCGATCGCACCGCGTAATGGATTTGACACCCTGCTATAATCACGTGGTTATCTTCGGACCCCCCAGATAGGAACCAGTTGGCGGATGGCCTAGCTGGAGTGAAGCCGAAGGCATCCTCCATCCTTATTATGGCGCATACACCCCATACAGCTTTGTATGCATCCCCATCAGGACCCTGGAACCACTGATCCGTAGTCCGCACAAAGATGTAAAATAGTTTTCATGTCTTCCTTTGTTTCAATCCGCCTAACGATTTAGTTTAGCCGCTTGTCGGCTACAACGTCTGTTAGGCTGTTGCTAATCTTCCACCGTGCATAGCTCGTATTTTGTTGCTAATGATTTGAGCATTGCTTTCACTTCAGCGATAACACCGTCTAGTTCATCTGGTGTATTTTTCTTTTTCATAAAGTACACCTCCCACATCCAACCTCGCAACTCCGAGAAGTTATCAAATTCAGCAATCAAATGCTTTTGATTTTCTACAGGTGTTTCCAAAAGGAGTTTTGAGTATCCCTTAATATCAATTGCACATGACAACTCAACATATTTACTACCATCATCACGATCAGTTTTTACATTGATTTCCACTTCGGCGATGTCTTTATTTCTTTTGTTTCGTAGATATAGTACCATTTGATAATCCTCGTTTAATCAGCCTAACGCTTAGGTTAACCGCAACTCAATTTAGAGTTGTCGTCTATCCTTTAGTTATGCCCCCATTTAACAGAGCGTTCAACGACCCATCAATATCTAATCTACCACCCCACCATCCAAGACTAAACCAACCATCCTTATTATTGATAGTCCTAACAAAAATTATCTTTTCAATTTCGTCGTCAGAAACTTTTAAATCTGCTTTTACAAAGAAATCTGTTTCTTTTGCATATAGCCAATCGCAATCTTCAACTTCTTCTTTCCAATCATTTAAAGTTTCTTCATCTATTTCGTTAAACGGAATAATTTCTGTTATAACAACTTCCATTATTCGGCTTGGTTTAATCTTCCCATCATCAAAGTAATTGTACGTTTGACCCAAAACGGGGCATAACAGCACATTGCCAAAAGTGGGGGGTTCGTTTTTCAGATCAACATTTGTGGTCATATCAAATTCAGTTTTTCAATTAAACATTGGTGGTAAAATGCCCCACCTTCAACGATTGTTAGACATTGGTTGTTAATTCTTTTTTAGTTTCTTGTAAATGGGAAATCAATGCATCTTCAGAGTCAAAGAAATGATCATCGTATGTGATTGAGTACCGTGAATTGACAAATAGCTGATGTCGGTCGCACCCAGTGACCATGCCCCTTACGATTTGTGAATCGTTCATAAAATATACAGTAGTACCTATATACTTACCTACAATGCTTTTTGCTGCCTCATCTATCGCTTTTATCAGTTGCATAACCATTCCTTGGCTTATTCCATATGCCTAACGTCCAGTTAACCCGCGCCACCATTCGAAAACCCATCTTTCTGCGCCACTGTATCGGTGGTGTCGGGTTCAACGATTGTTAGGCGGCAATCTTCTTTCATTCTCTTGTAAGTCAGTCTTAGCATTTCTCTCGTTTTCAGGGAATCTGGTGCAGAATCATAGGACTCAATTGCTATAGCCATCAGAGACAACGAACTACTATTACCATCTTGGTACATTGTCTTTGCTTTACCTAGCCGTTAGGTTTGCCTTTTATTTTTATACCAAAGCCCCCATAGCATCACACCCCCTAGATAAATAGCAGTAGGGTAGAATCGAGCATCCCCCTTGAATGCTACCATTCCCACAGCTATTAGCACAAGCATAATTACTATGGGTAAGAATGCTATCAATATACGTTTACGATGTTCGTTCATACTTCCCTTGTATTAGGTTTTGTCCGTCTAACGTCTAGGTTAGCTGCACCACTGTTGGAACGAGCCTGTTGAATGCCTGTGGTGTCGGGTTCAACGCTTGTTAGGTTGTCATCTTCTCTAAAATCAGGACACCCAACAGCCCCGCAACCACCGCCATGCAGTCTGGCGCAATCGTACTTTGGAACTCGCCTACAATCCTTCATATCTTATCTCTCCTTTATGGAGCAAGGTGGAGTCGTACCACATTACCATATTGCCGCCATTGGAGTTACCCATGACGGTTAACATGCCCCGATTTTGATCAACCTAACGCCAAGTTTAACCGTGGCGTAAGTCATCGGTTAAACGGTTGTTAGGCATCGTTGTATTTGTCCCCAATTTTACCTTTCAGTGCTAACAGCATTCGCCATCCACCAAACGCCCTTTCACGATCCATTTCCATTTTTACCAGTAATGATATTTCATTTCCCGTTGATCGTGCTTTTTCAATGGATTTTTCGATCCGTTTTAGCTCCTTATCTTGAGCTTCAATCATTTCATCAAGTTCAGTCATTTTACTCTCCGTATGCCTAACGCTTAGGTAAGCCGCCAGTTTCCTACTGGTCGGCCTCACCGTTTGTTAGACGGCTGTTTTCTGTTTAATATTGTTAGCGAATGCTTGAATTGACTCACTCAACGAAATAGTTCCTCCCTTTGATTTTTCTTCCACCGGAAGAAGCTCTAGAAGTCGTTTGCGTAAGGGGAGTAGGTGTGCATCGGATTCGTGTATATGAAAACAACCTCCACCGTAGGCACCAGGGTAGCTCACGCTGCATGATGGGTGTGCTATACGCAGAATTTCCCCCACTCTGTTCACTGAGCGTAAATGTTTTCTACAGCCTTTAGCACCTTCTTCCTTTGTAGGGCTATACCAGAACCAAAAAAGAGATCCTGACTCTGTTAGATTTATTAGTGTCTTGGGGGCTTCTTCTCGCTCATCCATAAGTTTGTCCTTTTCCATTTTGTATTTGTCCGTCTAACGTCCAGTTTAGCTGCGGCGCA
>Ga0100403_1000317_pt1 | contig 45647 bp, 38 predicted proteins | sample CryGeymet201501t_FD_83663 | JGI IMG/M metagenome (GOLD analysis project Ga0100403, IMG submission 83663) | Groundwater microbial communities from Crystal Geyser aquifers in Utah, USA - Crystal Geyser metaG 2015-01t | ecosystem: Environmental > Aquatic > Deep subsurface > Groundwater | place...
CCTCTTTCCATCGCCCATTTAGAAGATGAGCCTCTCCCCGTCCTCGCTTTGTTGCGGTAAGGTCGAGCCCCATCTTCTAAATGGGCGATGGAAATACGGGATTCTGTAATGATTACATTTAAAAAGTTCCTTGGCGCTTGATGGGAAAACTATTAAAACTAGCTTTATGTTTAGCCATAGGTTTTTTTGCTTTATTGCTCTAGTTTTGTTTTTATCTTTTTCTGCTTATGCTGAAAAAAAGTTTCGGGTGCAGCTTGAGTCGGGTGCTGTTTGGCAGCAGCTCAACGATGTGAAGATAGCTCCCAACTCGGGGAGTCTTGTAGAGTTTGATAAGTTTAACAAAGGTCCCTTTTTTCATTACCGCTTGGAGGGATTTTATAATCTCAATCGACGGCACGCTCTTCGCGTGGTTTATGCCCCGTTGAGTCTTTCTGTAAGCAAGGTCTTGGGGGAGTCTGTGAACTTTAATGGAACAGGTTTTAACAGCATAGATCCGCTCAATATTGATTATAAGTTTAATTCCTATCGGGTGGGGTATCTGTATAGGCTCCTTGATGGGGAGAAATCTTCTTTGCAGGTGGGGCTGACCATCAAGGTTAGGGATGCGAAAATAGAGTTTTCACAGAATTCTCTAAACTCTAAATACGACAACGTGGGGGTTGTTCCTCTTCTTTATCTCGCATATCAATTGCGATTGGACTCCTTGTGGAGTGTCTTTTCTGATGTGGACTTTGCAGCTGCTCCGCAGGGTCGTGCCACCGATTTTACCATTAAGCTTCGTCGGAAACTGAATGATCGTTTTGAAGCTGGACTTGGTTATAGAACTCTCGAGGGGGGAGCAGACAACGATAAGGTTTATTCCTTTAGCTGGTTCCATTACGTGGCAGCAGACTTAAGCGCCAGATTTTAGCTAAGAGACTTAAAAAAACCAATGATTACGTTCAAAAAGTATCCGGGAACCTTAGAAGGGGTATTGTTTGCCTTCTCCGATTCCGTCGCTATCTTGGTCGTTGAAGAGCTCGGATATGTTGCTATTGCTTAAGTATCGACTCCATAATCCCATGGCATCGATTGCGTCCGTGTGATCCTCACCTGCTTTTCCCGCAATGAAAGGCGCAGTTCCAGCCGCAGCTGAGTTAGCGCCAAGAGCTCTTTCGTTGCAGGTGTTGTTTACACAAATCTTTACATAACCTGTGTTGGCTTGATTTTTTACGGCAAGAACTATGTGCTGCCAACTACCAATGCCTACGCTTAACACGGCTGGCATCACGGTTGAGCCACTGCCGGAGCCATGCCCAAACGTGAAAACTAACTGGTCGCTGGCGTTTCGGTGTAATTGATATCCCTGGTCTGTTCCGTTATAGGTGCTAAAAATAGCATTGTCTCCGGGACCTGCATTCTCAAAGTAGAACCAGGCAGCTATAGTGTAGTCTTCACCAGTGCTTAAACTGAGGTCGTTATTTATTGTCGTGGAAATATGGTTGTAGGTAGGGCCGGCTGTGGTGCTGGTGTTTCGGGCTCCACCGATTTTTGCTGTGGGGGTGCTTGCAGCTTCAGCGCCCGTCCATCCTAAATTGTTACTTCCTTTGCTGTCGTCAGTGATGTTATCACCTGCGCTAGCGTCATCAAAGTTCCAGAATGCTAGCAGTCCATCGGCGAGTCCGCCGCCGCTATCCCATATGGAGTCGTCGCACTCTTCGACAGTTAGCGCGGAATTGAAGGTGGCTTTAATTGTGGCCGAATTGTTTCCGACGGCTAAGGCGAGATCTTTGTATCCAATGACATAGGCATCTGAGTAGCCGTCATCGTCAGGGCTAAAGTTGGCATCGACTTTGTCGCAAATAGAGTGGGTAGCGGGTTTCTTGAAACCGACTAAAACAATGCGGGCTGGCTTCGACTTTAGTCCGCTCACTTTTAAGGTGGTAAAGTTAGTGGACGAGTAGGTCTTCAATCCATCCCAGCTGGCCACCGGAATCTCTATTCCCAGGCTGCTGTCGCAACTGCCCTTGTTGTCGTTTCCATCTAGGTGGCCGGCAAGAATTCCAATGCAATCTAGGCCAGATAAGCTGTTGGGGGTGCTGAGTAGGTGATTTGAGCTGGAAAATGCTTGGGTGTTTTCTTCTAAAGGTTTAATGATTTCAATGCTTAAGTCCGAATCGCTCACAGACCCACTACAGCCATTAAGCATTAGTTGAAGCGTAAAAAGGGGTATTAAGAGCGTTTTCTTTATCATTGGAGCCTCTATTGTCGCCCGAATAAGCTCTCTAAGGAGAGTAAAAAGCTTGGCGAATAACGAGTTAAGTATTCGAATTTAAGTCAAAAAATTGTTATTTGTGAAGAATTCTGGAATTTATTTGATGCATTGCGTTAAGACCGATACAGTAAAGAAGGGGGTGGGAATGAGTTTTTTTCAAAGATCTCTTCTCGGCTATTTCGTAGCTGTCTTTATGAGTGCGGGCATGTTGGCGCCTATGTCCTGGGCTTTACCCACTCAAGGAGTAGTGCCAGCAGAGTTTGCACACAAAGATCGCTTAAGCTTTGCGACCAATGTTTTCAACTTAGCAGTGGATGCTTTCAATGGCGGTGGCGTTTCCGACTTTATGCAAGTCATAAAGGCGGAGCTTGAGCCATCTGAACAAAAGCACCTTGGGTTAGTTTTACGGAGTGCGGATCGACTCCCAAATGCCTACATCGTTGGCATTGATAAAGTTAAGTTTTTCTATATTCAGGGAAATTCATTTAATGAGGCGGGTTTGCTTTTAGATTTTTCTAAAATTAGTGAAGGCATTCTTGAGGTGAATGGAAAAGCCTTTAGTTACAATCGCGCTTTAAGCTATTCAGAATGGTTTGAAATTTTAAAGAATGGAGATAGTGATTTAGTTTCTTACTTCGAATTGGTGCCACAGGCGCATGCCTTCTTGGCGGGTTTACTTGCGGCCATTGGAGCCTTGTTTTCGGGACTCTTTGGTGGAGGCAAGAATAAGAAATCTACTTCAGCACCTTCCGTGGCGAGTCGGGCTCCTACGTATCGAGGTGGTTCTTGGGTTAGTCGCAGGAAGGGCGGAGGCGTTGGCTCTGTTCGACGGCCTATGTCTAAAAAGCATTACGTTGGAAACTCTTCGCGCTCTATTGCAAGCAGTGAGCCGAAAAAGAAAAAAAGTTCTAGTAGCCGCAAGTCTGATTATGTTCGAGCGGTTGGGTCCAGCACGGGTTCAAAGGTAGGCAGTGTGGCTCGATCTTTATGGGGACATGTTGATACAAGTGATTGGCCTAAGAAAACATTGAAATGTGCACAACAAGCCAGCACAATTTTAAAAAGAGCAGGCATCATAGATGGCACTTTCTATACGGTTGTTGGCTTAGTAAAGCATCTTAAGACAAAAGGTTGGAGAGTTTCTAACAAACCAGTCGTAGGTGCTGTTGCTTTTTCTAATCCAGAATTTAATACCGACTCGAGCCGATCGCACGTTGGAGTAGTAGGCTCTGATTTGGCGGTTTATCACAACTCGGGTGCTGCGGGTGGAAAAATCATCCGATCGGCTTTTGGTGATACTGATTACAATGGTCGCTGGCTAAATGGGGTGGATTTTCTAATCCCACCATCCAGTGCTTCGGCAATGCTCAAACAAGGAGGCATAAATGTTCGCATGGCGTATCTTGCTCAATTTAACTCTTAGTTTTTTTCTTACAAGTTCAGTATGGGCCGCTGGAGTTGAAGACGTTTTAAAGCCTGTTCACGACGAAGGCTTTCAAACTCATTTAAGCTTTAGCGTAGAGGTTGATGGCGATCGTTTCGAGGTTTTTGAGGCAATGTATGTCGAAAATCAAGAAGTGGTCGATTCAGATTTGATTGTTATAGCAGTGTCTGCCGATAGTTCGGCGAAACTTCTAATGCGAGATGAATCATTGATTGGAATTTCTGAAAATGGAATTCTGAGTGAGAAGGCAAAGAATGCTTTGCTTTTAGGTTATGCAAAAAACATCATGGAGAGGGACTTTGGTGGAAAACGAAAGTTCAAGTCCGAAGCTCGTAAGATTTTAAAAGACGGCAGAGCCCATCAAGATCTGGTTTATATTTTCTCAAACTACTTAGGGCTTAAGTAGTTTTTCTATAACTTTTTGGCACTGCTTTAGGTAGCCGGTGCCAAAAATGTTTAAGTGGTTTAGTAAATGATAGAGTTTGTAGACTTCAATTTTGTTTTCTAGCTCAATCACTCCTGTTGAATTTTCATAATAAGATTTGTAAAAAAGTTTTGGTAGCCCTCCAAAACATTCTATTAGGCCAAACTCCGCGTCTGCGTCCCCGTAGTAAATGGCTGGATCAATCAGATATAAGTCGCTATTTTGAGAATCTATTAAGATGTTTCCGCTCCAAAGGTCTCCATGAATGAGGCGGCTACTTTCGACCCCTTGTAATCTTTCAAACGTAGCTTCTTTTAGTCTATCGATGTCATTGCTTAGAAATGCGTAGTGCTTTGCGGCGTTTAGTAATTGTGGCTTAAGGCGATACTCCCAAAAAAATATTTCCCAACCTTCAGAAACACTTAGCTCGGGCGTGTTGATTTGGAAGCTGGCGCCCAGAAAGTTGTCTTCTTTGAGTCCGAAGAAATCACTTTGATCTTTGTGAAGTTTGCGAAGTCCTGTGGCCAGATTCTGGTAGTCAGAAGGTAAAGAGGGGCGACTATCAATCCATTCCGTAACAAGAAGATCGTTGTCATGAAAAAGAATTTTAGGAGTTTTTATAGATCCAGACTCTGCGATAGTTTTAATCCCCAAAATTTCGCTTTTGAGTCGAGGTGGTTCGTCAACCTTGGCTAGCACGCAAAGGTTTTCAAGCGTGATTTTATCTGTGCTTGCGGTGCAACCTCCTTCAAGAGATTGAATGGATTTAATTTTTTCTTTAAAGTAATCCTCGATAAGGAGCTTGTGGCGAATCTTCACTTAAGATGGTTGGCTTTGATGTGTTTTAGAAGACCTAGAGTGGCGTCCTCGAGAATGTTCAAAACTTTTTCAAAACCTTCAGGTCCTTCGTAGTAGGGATCTGGAACTTCAGTTTCTCTATGTTCTTCGCAGAAACGACACATGGAGTGAATCTTGTCTTTCTCGTCCTGACCTTCTGTCAGCTGCATTAGGTGTTCAAAGTTAAATTTGTCCATCGTGAGTATGTAGTCGAACTCATCGAAATCTTGAGAAGAGTTAAACTTTCTTGCAAGCGTATCGAGAACGTAGCCTCTTTTTTCAGCATGAGACCGCATTCGGGAGTCGGAAGCTTCTCCGGTGTGGTATCCGTGAGTGCCGGCCGAATCAACTTTTATATCTTTTTCGAGCCCTTCTGCTTGGATGAGTTTTTTGAAAATGGCCTCAGCCGATGGCGATCTGCAAATGTTTCCTTTACAAACAAAGAGCACTTTGACCTTTTCCATATTTCAATTTTAGCAAAGTTTTTCTCTAAAAGCTAAGCTCAATGATTTCTGGTGTTTTACTGGGAGTCCATAACGCGTATCTTCCAGTGTTTGAGCTCCAACATCCTAGGTTTAAATAGAATCCTTTTTGAATTTTCTGAAGCTGCTTCTTGTGGTGATGACCGAGGAATACGGCGTCATAACCGCTGTCTTTTATTAAAGAATGAACAAAATCTTGGTAGGCTTGATCAGCAAGGTCTAAGTTTCGACTTTTTTCCCTGCTTCGGCTCTGGCGACTTGCTTTGCGAGCAATCGGCAGCATTATATTTTTTGCCACAAAGTTGGGCGCCAAGGAAATGGCCCGTCTGAAGATAGGGCTTTTAATGACCCTTCTCCATTTTAAATATTCTTGATCGAGTTGGTTTACGGTGTCGCCATGCCCTAGGTAGACCTTTTTGCTCTCAATTTCGTAAGTCAAATCTTCTTGATGATACTCAACCCCAAGATCGGTCATTAGTTTCTTAAGATGAAAATCATGATTGCCCTCCACCCATAAAACCTTCACTTTGTGATCGCTGAGAAAGGCAAGGGTAGAAAAGAATTGCTGGTGAGTCTTTTTCCAAAAACCAAATGGGCCGACTAATAAGTCGTAAATATCTCCCAAGAGCCAAACCTCTAGAACTCCTTTTGAGGGAAGCGCTCGTAGAGTTTTAAAAAACTCTTGGTTTCCCGCTTTCGAGTCATCAATGTCTAAATGGAGGTCTGAATAGATGGCAATCATTTACATGCTTAGGTTTTGGTGTTGTTTATTCCAAAGTTCCGAAAACGCTCCGTGCGAATCCTGCAATAATTTAGAGGGTGAACCCTTTTCAACGATTCTTCCTGAGTTCATGACGATAACCTCATCAACTTCTTTAATGGTGGATAGTCGGTGAGCAATAACAATAACGCTTCGTTCGGCCATTAGTTGAGCTAAAGCTTCTTGCACAATCTTCTCGTTGTGTGAATCGAGTTGGGAGGTGGCTTCATCAAGAACTAAGAAGGGAGCATCTTTAAGGAAAGCTCTAGCGATAGCCATTCTTTGCTTCTCGCCGCCCGAGAGATTTGAGGCGCGTTCAAGGAGCACGGAATCTAAACCCTTCGGAAGGGTCATTACGAAATCTAATATATTGGCCTTTTTTAGGGCTTCTTTTATTTGATTGTCCGATGCAAGAGGGTTTGCAATGAGAAGGTTTTCTCTGAGGGTTCTATTAAAAAGATAAACATCTTGAGAAACATAGCTAAAGTTTCGTCTGTAATCTCTAAGGTCCCACTGGCGAGCATCTTTGCCGTTGCAAAAAACAGTTCCCTCGGAAGGATCTAGAAAGCGCATACTCAAAAGAGATAGGGTGCTTTTACCAGATCCACTTTGTCCGACCAAAGCTACTTTTTTTCCCGGCTCAATCGTTAAGTTAATATCTTGAAGAGCGTGAGTTTGGCTAAGAGTTCCCTCGGGATCTGTATAGGCAAAGCGAACGTTTTTTATTTCAAGGGAAAGTTGTTTTTCAATGGCTCGTGGTTTGTCGGAATCTCTTTTAAAGAGAAGCTTCTCTTGATCATTCGAAAGTGTGTCCAGTGGTTCGGTGATTACTCCGTGCACTCTTTGAGTAGCCGCAAGCACTTGTTGGATTCGAATGCTCATTTGGTTGAGTTGTCTTAAGGGTTGTTGAATGAGACCAGCGGCTGTGATGAATCCAATGAGCTCTCCAGTAGACATGGACTCTTGTTTAATAATTAAATAAGCACCAAAGGCAATAAGGGCTGCTCCGACCCAGCTTGTGAAAAATTTAGTAAGCGGGCTCACCATTTCCTCAACTCTGCATAAGCGAATTAAGTAGTTGTAGGCTTTTTGAGTGAGGTGATTGAATTCAGATTTTAGTTGGGCCGTCATAGTAAAACTATGGGCGGTTCGAAGGCCTCCCATAGTGTCTATAACTTGAGTCGAAACATCTTCGAGACTTTGTTGAATGCGCCCTTGATTTCTACGGGCACTTCCACCCAGCGCTTTTCCAATCATGGCGATGGGGCCCATGGCGACAATGCACACAAGGCTCAATTGCCAGTTCACATAAAAGAGATAACCCGTTAAACCTAGGACGATGAGCGGCTCTCTCACTAAGTCTGCACCAATCTGAAGACCTAGTCCGATCACCATAGAATCTGTGACAATGTGGTTTACAGCTTTTCCGGTGTTGTGTTTTGAAAGCTTAGACTCGGAGAAAACCAGAAATTTATTGAAAATCTCATCTCGTATTCCCCGAACAGTTCTTTCTGTTGCGGTTCTAATGAAAACTCTGTGTAGAAAGTTGCTGATGCCATCCCAGAAAACAACGCCAATAACGGCTGCACAAAAAATCCAAACCTTGTCCCAATCTTTTGGGGTGAGGGCATCGTCGACAAATTTTGGAACCAGAGAGGCCATGGTGACTTGAGCTAGGGCTGCTAATATTGCAAAGAATAGAGAGGCAGCAATCCAAGCTTTGTGGGCCTTAATGCGTTCCCATAGAAATTTAAGCAAGACTTTGTTCGAGGTCGATTCCGACATGATGCCGAGCCTAATGTTTTATCTGAGCTTTTTCCAGAACTTATGCCCTTATTCATATCAAAGTGCTTGTTCTCCATCGAAGCTAGGGTCAGAGGTTTCAGTGGTAAAAAAAGCTAATAATTTCATAGCTTAGCTCGCCGTCTGGCTTATAATTTAGAGCATGAGCTCTGTTTTGCTTTCTCGTTGCGATCGTCTAGGCGATTTGGTTTTAAGTTTGCCGACACTTGGCTATTTAAAGGATGCTGGGTTTAGCCATAGAACCTTGCATTGTTCGGCCTATGCCGAAGACATTGCACTTTGGGCTCAGCATAATGGATTGTGTGAACAGATTTGGGTCGCAGGAAGACCGGCTCCCGAAAACATCAAAATCGATACTCCGGCGATTGTTCTTTATCACAATCAAGAAACGGCCTCTGATTACCGCGCTGCGGGACTTAAAAATTCTTTTGCTCCTCGTTCGAAGCTCTCTACCTTGTGGACTTACACTCAAACACTTTCGCAAAAGCGAAGTCGGGTCGAGAAAAGCGAAATGCACTACAATTTAGATGTGGCTCGCTTTTGTTTAGAGTCTTTAGGCATGAGAATACCCGAATTCAAGGGATTGCCAGCACTCAAGGTTCCTCGAACCTGGAGTGCTCCAAGAAAAAGTCCTCACACCATTATCTGTGTTTCTAACTCGGCATCGGCTGCGAACTGGGGTTTGCAGCAATACATTGACTTCGCCCAAACGATATTTGAAGAGTCCGACGGAAGCCTAGATTTCCTAGTGAGCGGTTACGATGCTCATCTTCGTAGGCAAGGTTTGTTGCAAAGTGGAATACTTAGGCAGGGTGTAGGCATGGTCGAGGGGTTTTCCTCTGTTCGAGAGCTGATTTGTTATTTAAGTGGAGCCAAGTTTGTTGTGGCCTCGAGCACGGGACCTTTGCATATTGCCCACGCAAGTGGAATTAATGTATTTGGAATTTACCCCGCCACAAAGGTTCAAAGTTTTGATCGATGGCGCCCGGATGGCTATTGGCACAAGGGGTTTGTTCGCTATCAGGTTATGCCTTAGTAGCGTTTGATTAACTTGTAGTTCTTGAATTCTCCAGGTCGCCAGTCCGTTTTTCTTTCAAGCCAGCTTAAAAGAATGTGTCTTATTTTCTTAAGCAGCGGAAAGGAGGGCTTTTCTGGAAAAGGGTTAAAGTCGCCCAAGGCTTCAATGCGTCTTTTCATGAGGGAGGGAGGAGTTTCGTGGAATTTCTTCATGCCAAGCAAGGGCGGATAGACGTTTGTGGCAGAGTGGGTTCCGTCTCGATTGTTCCCATGCCAAAAGCGGTCTAGGGCTTCGCTCTTTTCTGCCATAGTTTCCGGGGGGCGCACCCACCCGTAGTGGAAAATCCGACCTCTGCTTAAGGCTGCACGCGGCTTCTGCCATGTGCCACCAGAAAGCGGTATGCGAAATCCCTGCGCATCACCGTAGCTTTTAAGTTCAGAGCTTTTCTTAAAGGCGCGCACTTCTCGGCGATACCACTTTTTAGACTCAACAAAAGTTTGAAAGTTACCATAAAAGTGAGTCCATTGGAACAGGAGGGCCTCGACGTCAGGATCCTGCGCAAACTTTTTTAAATCGTCTCGGATCAAGGGATAGTCACGTTCGGGGATGTGTTCGTCGGCTTGAATGTAAAAGCAAATGTCATTTTTACAGTGCTCTAGTGCAATGTTACTTTGTCTAGCAAGCTCTGAGCCGCCTTTGGTATTTGAGTCGTCCCAAGGTGAGTCAATAATAATCAAGGCGCAATCTATCTTATCTTTAAGTTGGACTAAGTGTTCGCGAGTTTGGTCGGTGCTATCTCCACAGGCTACAATTAGCTCATCGCACAGGGGAGCCAGTGATTGAAGAGCTTCTAAGTAGGGGTAGCCTAACTTATCGCCGTTACGAATAATTGAAAATCCTGAAATCATTAGGTAAGCTCTACATTTATAGTGTTAGCAGAGATTAAGGCGCAAGCCGAAGGCTTTTTAAAAAGTCCAACCCATAAAAAGTCCGTTCTTGGTATTTTTGGAGACGTTGCGCTTGATCGCTTTGTTTTTGGAGACGTCACTCGAATCTCTCCAGAGGCTCCTGTTCCAGTTTTAAATCTTTCGCGCTCCGAAGATCGATTAGGTTGTGCGGCTAACGTTTTAGCGAATGCTGCCGAATTGTGTGGTTCTTGGGGGTTGGGGTTAAAGTTTCTAACGGTTGTGGGAGAAGATAAGACTGCCGACAGAATTGAATCTCTTGTTTCAAACCTAGCGCTCGATATAGATGTTGATTTTCTTTCTGATTCAAGCCGACAAACAGCTTTGAAGACTCGTTATCTGGCCGGTTCTCAGCATCAGTTACTCAGGGTTGATCAAGAAACCTCAACAGCTTTGTCCGCTAAAATGGAGGACAAGCTTCTTTCGCGTTTTGGTTCTTTTTTGTCGGGTTTATCGGTCGTTGTATTGCAAGATTACGCAAAAGGTCTATTCACTAAGCGTGTTGCCCAAGAGATGATTCGAATGGCCAAGGAAAAGAAAGTTTACTGCATTGTTGATCCTTGCATGAGGACACCTTTCGAAAACTATATCGGCGCAAGTTTGATCACTCCTAATGTTTCAGAGACAGAGGCGTTGTTAGGGGCCTTTGATCTCAAAAAAGGCGCTGAAGATTCTTTGGTTGAAGAGGCCATTCAATCGTTGAAAACTAAGCTTGAGTTGGAGAGTGTAATGATCACTCGGAGCCAATATGGTTTAAGTTTGTTGAACGCAAAAGATCAGAAGGTTTATCACCTACCTGCTGTGGCTCGTGAGGTTTTTGACGTTACGGGTGCTGGCGATACAGTGGTTGCCGTTTTGGCGGCCACCCTAGCCTCTGGAGCTGATCTACCGACAGCTTCTTTGTTGGCTACTATTGCGGCGAGTGTAGTTGTCGCTAAGGTAGGGACATCCGTTGTGAAAGTATCTGAATTAGAAAAAAACCTATCACGCATCGCACTTTAAATAGGGACTAAGCTTTTTCTTTACCTAAAGTTTACAAAGCTCTAAGACGATATCAATTAGGATATGGTCTCTTTTCGTTCCATTCGATATCTCTTGGTTTTTGTAGGAGTTATATCTACGCTTATCTGGGGTAGTTATCGATTAACAGAATTCTATCTACTGCAGGGCCCAAGTCTTGAGGCAGATGCCGGTGAGGCCCTTACTTTAAAAACTTTGTCTCAGATCAATGCCATTGAGAGCAAGGACCCCGAAGCTGCAAAAGAGTTTCTCAACACCACTTATTTATATTTGTTAGGTGAGTATTGGAGCGCCAAGAATATGTCGCCTAAGGCGATTCAAGTTTTTGAAAAAGCCCTTACTTTGGATCCGAATTCTTCAGAGCTGAACTTCGCTTTGGCTCGAGAGTATTTATCTGTTGGGCGGGTTGATGAAGGTATTGAATCAACGAAGCGCTCGATTGAGTTAGATCCTCATAATCGAGATGCACGTTTGCTGTTGGGAAATCTTCAAATCACTGCAAAAAGGTATTCAGAGGCGCGAGCCCTGTTTTCTGAGCTGTCTAAAGAGCATCCAGACGATGAAGAGGTTCTTTTAACCTGGGTTCATTTAGAAATAGATGACCAGAATATCGCCGTTGCATACAAGCTCTTAAAAGATTTTCTAAAAGAGGACCCGACTTCTGCAGCGGCTTTGTTCTATTTGGGTCGTTTGGAGCAAACTCGCGGAAGAAACGCTGCAGCCGTTGCGGCCTATCAAAAAGCGTTAGATCTTCATCCCTCCTTTTCACAGGCGGCCACGGCTTTGGCTATTTTGTATGAGGATCAAGGGCAAAAGCAAAAAGCGTTAGAATTGTATCGATGGTTGGCCGATGAAACCGGTCACGCAGAGTTTGAAAAGCGTGTAGCTCAGTTGTTTATGGACCGAGGGCAATACGATCAAGCTCTTCAGCGACTACTGAGCTATGAAGAAAAAGAGCCCAGTGATTTAAATAATAAGGTTAAAATTGCCTTGGTTCATATGGAAATGAAGAGCTACCCAGAGGCGACTCGCAAGCTGGAAGAAATACTCACCTTATCTCCCGATAGCGATAATATTCGCTTTTATCTGGCGGCTGTTTATCAACAAGAAGGAAAATTTAAAGAAGCTGCAATTCAATATGGAAAAGTAGAGAGTCGCTCAAAGTTGTTTCCAGAGGCCTTAAAAGGTTACGTCTTTTCAATGAAGAAGATTGGAAAATCGAAGTTGGCTTGGAACAAGCTAAAAGAGAGCATTGAGTTTGCGGAAAAGAGTGGCCTGGAGCGAGATTATTTGTATGAAATTGCGAGTAGTTTTTTGGAGAGTTCTGAGCAGATTGAAGATGCCGAAGTATACCTTAAAAAGGGTTTGAAGCTTTATCCAGGAAATTTACAATTGATTTATCAATTGGCCACTCTACAAGAGAAAAAAGGCGAGTTTGACGAGGCCTTGAAGACCGGAAAGATGATCTTAGAGAAAGATCCCGAGCATGTAGCGGCGCTGAACTTTGTTGGCTACCTATTGGCGGAATCCAACAGGGATTTAATAGTTGCTGAAAAGCTGATTCGAAAGGCTTTGAAGAAAAGGCCAAACGATCCATATATTTTAGATTCATTGGGTTGGGCTCTCTATAGGAGAGGTGATTTTAAAGAGGCTTTGCGCAATCTGCAACAAGCTTTCACTCTCAAGCCAGACGAATCTATCATTGCCAATCACATTGGAGATGTTCTTTTAAAAATGGGTGAATTAACAGATGCCTTGGATTATTATGAAAAGGCGCTTAAACTTGGTCCAGAGAGAGATGATGAAAAGCAAGCCTTGGAAAGTAAAAGGAGCCGACTTAAAGAAAGGTTGGCTAGTGGGAATTGTAAGCACCCTGCTTGTTCTGATTTCGTGCTCGACCATAGAGCACCGGCCCAATCCGATAACAATTGAGTCTTGTGATGTGGTGCTGAGAAAAGCCAGCACTCGCGATCAATTTTTTCAGGCCCTTCACGGGGGTAGCACTGTTTACACCAAAGACATGTCTGTGGATTTGAGTGCAGCCATCATTTACCCTGATCATGCTCGGATAGAGGTAGAAGCAGCGCTCGGAATTAAGGTTGCTTTATTGCAAATCAATCCGGAGTGGACAATTTTGTTTGTCCCCAGAAAAAAGCAGGCCTTTCGTTTCCCTACAAGTGAATTGTATAAAAATACAAAGCGCCGTGAACGTTTTCTTGCGCTTTTGCCAGTTCCTGTATATCCAGAGATCTTTTTCGAAGCAGTTCTTACCTTGGCGCAATTGCGAGGGCCGCAAGGGAAAAGTCTTAAATGTAGTTACGATAAGAAGATGAATGCTTATTTGTTTCGTGTTCCTGAGCTTAAGGGAGTGGGGGGCCGTTGGGTCGCAATTGATCCAACTCGCTATTTGCCCGTTGAGATAGCTTATTTTGACAGGGCTCTTCCTACCAAGTGGGGCGGGGAAGATTTTAGGCCCCGATTGCGAGCAAAGTTTTCGAAACTTACCGGACAAGCTCTTGCGACTATCCCCAGGCAAATTGAACTATTTAAGAATGGGGTTTCAGAGTTTCGCTATGTTTGGCGGAGTGCTGAGAGCTGGACGGGGGCAGACAAGAACGCAATGAATTGGCGACCCACCGCGTCAATAAAAGTTATCGATTACTAAGACTCGCTCTTGGGCTAAGCGCCTTGTTTAGTTGAACAGAGCTTTGACTCTATTGCATTGGCCAAGCGCTGGAATTTCAAGGAATTTGGCCTATCATATAAGACTATGAAGAAGTTTTATTGGCTTATATTTTTGGCTACATTTGTTTCCTGCACAAAGAAGACTCCTAAGGGACAGGTGGTTGTAGCCTATTCTCAGGCTTTTAATACTCTAGATCCACAAATGGTAGATTCCTCTGAGCAAGCGCGAATGTTGAGCCTTTGTTATCAACAGCTGCTCGGCTATGCGCCCTCTACGGATACCTACACTTTTTCAAGCGAGCTGGCCGATGGCATGCCTAGTGTGTCTAAGGATGGAGAGACTTTAGTTATCAAGCTTAAGAAGGGCAGGTATTTTTCAGACCATCCTTCTTTTGAAGAGGGTAAAGGTAGAGAAATCACTTCTAATGATTTTGTTTACTCTCTTCTTCGTCTTGCCGACCCCAAATTGTCTTCTCCAAACTTTTGGTTGATTGAAAATAAAATTATAGGAATCAAAGAATGGCGAATTGCTCAGAATCAATCGGAATCCACTAATTACAATCAAATTCCTGAGGGAATAAACATTAAAGACAGCTACACCGTTGAGCTAAAATTAAAGGTCGATGCTCCTCAATTATTACATTCGTTGACTCATATTGGTCTTTCCGTTGTTCCAAGAGAGTCTGTTGAAAAGCTTCAGGGCGATTTTGCGAAAAGCCCCGTTTGCAGCGGACCGTATCGGTTTTTAAGATGGCGCACCAAGGAATCTTTAGAGTTTGAGAAAAACCCTACTTACTCTTCAGAGGAAGCGTCGACTAGCATACAAACCGTTCGTTACGAGTTCTTTGAGGACCCTGTCAAAGCATTCGTCGCCTTTAAAGTCGGTAAGGTTGATTTAACTCGCGTTCCTCCCCAGGAGATTAGAGACGTTGTTAATTTAGAGAATAGATCGTTGAAGGATCACCATATTGCTAAGGGTTGGAAGCTTCATGAACTTTCTGTCCTCAATACAAGTTTTGTTATTTTCAATATGCAGGATCCCATGATTAAGCGTGCGGGGGTGAAGTTTCGTCAGGCGGTTTCTCTGGCGGTGGATCGAGAGAGCTTGAATATTTCCTCCTCTCAGGGGGCTTCCCATATTTCTCATTCTCCTATTCCGCCTCAAGTTTTTGGGCACGAAGTCGGTAGAGACAATCCTTTTGCTAAATTCGATCGAGTTAAGGCAAAGCAGCTTTTAAAGGAATCGGGTTGGAAGGATTCGCAAGCATTAACGTTAAGTGTTTATGAAGGGGCCAATACCTTTGTGAAGTTTTTAGTGGAAGGTTTAGAGGGCATTGGCATAAAAGTAGAGGTAGAAAAAAAGTCCTTGTCCGCCTTTATGGGGTCTTTGCAAAATAAGAAGTTTCAAGTTTCTTTCATGACTTGGGAAGCAGATTATCCCGATGCAGAGAATTTTCTTCAGTTACTCTATGGCCCCAATGGCGCCCCTAGCCCAAATTTTGCAAATTTCCAGGACTCTAGATTCGATCAAAATTTTAAGAAAATGAGAGCCTTGCAAGATGGTGTTGCCAAGAAGGCTTTGCTAGAGAAGCTTCATCAAAGGGTTGTGGCGGAAATGCCATGGGCATTGATGCTTCACGATGCAGCTTTCTATACCTCCTCAAAGCGCCTGAAGGGCTTGGATTTTAGGCATCTTTTAGGAGAAAGTCCTTTGCTGGGAGCTGTTCTCGAAGAATCTGTCCAAGATTAGTTAAATAGGGCTTAGTAAATTTTGATCTGAGAGCATGGAGCGGCTTTTGGCCTGAGGCGGCCTGTGCTAGATTTGCTCAAGCTATGAGCCTACTCAAGATTGAAGATCTTTGTATTGAATTCAAAACCCAGGATGGCGTGGTTTCCGCCGTTAACCATATCACTTTTGATATCCCAGCCGGAAGAACTGTTGGACTTGTGGGGGAATCGGGTTCTGGCAAGAGTGTGACCTCTTTGGCTATCATGAGGCTAATTGCGACTCCTCCAGGAATTTATAGGAGTGGAAAAATTCTCTTTAATGATCAAAATCTTCTCGAATTCTCCGACGAGCAAATGCAAAAAGTTCGAGGCAATCAGATTTCGATGATTTTTCAAGAGCCTATGACAAGCTTGAATCCAGTTTTAACGGTTGGATATCAAGTTTCTGAAGTGCTTATGCTTCATTTGGGGATGACGCCCAAAGATGCTTGGGATCGAAGTGTAGAGCTATTGGATCAAGTGGGGATTCCAAATCCAAAACAAAAGGCACATTGCTACCCTCACGAAATGAGCGGAGGCCAAAAGCAGCGAGTAATGATTGCTATGGCCATTGGTTGTAAGCCTAAGTTGTTGATCGCTGATGAGCCAACCACAGCCTTAGATGTGACCATACAAAAACAAGTTTTAGATCTGATGGCTGAGCTTCAAGACACCTATGGAATGAGCATGTTGTTTATCACTCATGACCTAGGGGTTATTGCCGATATCGCCGATGAAGTGGTTGTCATGTATCGAGGCAACATTGTTGAAAAGGGTGTTTCTCGTCAGATTTTTGATTCGCCTGAACACCCCTATACAAAGGGTTTGCTTCATTGCCGTCCAACTTTGGACCGTCACCCAAGAAGATTGGCAACCGTTAGTGATTTCATGACTGAAGACGGCAAAGAAATCGAGCGCGAGGTTGAGCTTCAACCTATTGAAAAGCAGTTACGCCCTTTCACAGAAGAGAATCCAGTGTTGATGGAGATTAGAGATTTAAAAACTCATTTTCCTGTTCGGGGTGGCTTGTTCGGTGGGGTTAGGCAATGGATTAGGGCCGTTGATGGAGTGACTCTTTCTGTAAGGAAGGGAAGAACTTTAGGTTTAGTAGGAGAATCGGGTTGTGGAAAGACAACTTTAGGTCGAACTGTTTTGCGCCTGGTGGAGTCTTCCGGTGGAGAAGTCATGTTTCAGGGGAAGGACCTTCTAAAACTTTCGTCTTCTGAGATGAGAAAAGTCCGTCGAAAAATTCAAATTATCTTCCAGGATCCTTATGCTTCTTTGAATCCTCGTATTACGATCGGATCGGCGATTGTGGAGCCAATGAAAATTCATGGCCTTCATAAGAACGCTCAAGAGCGTTGGAAAAAAGCCGAAGAACTGATGCTTCGAGTGGGCTTGCAGCCTTCTCATTTAGAGCGTTTCCCTCACGAGTTTTCAGGCGGGCAAAGGCAGCGTATTTGCATAGCGCGAGCTTTGGCTGTGGAGCCAGAGTTCATTATCTGTGACGAGTCTGTATCTGCGTTGGATGTGTCGATTCAAGCTCAAATTTTAAATTTGCTATTGGACCTTCAAGAAGAATTTGGACTCACTTATATTTTCATCTCTCATGATTTGTCCGTTGTGAAGTTTATTTCTGATGAGGTGGCTGTGATGAAACAAGGACAAGTTGTTGAGTTCGGTGATGCCGTTCAGATCTACAAGAATCCTCAGCATGCCTATACAAAAAAGTTGCTCGAGGCGATTCCAACTGGAACTCCTAAGGCTCTTTGATGTCCTCTCTTAGTGTGGAGCAAAGGCTTGAGATTAAGACCGCGGCTCAGCAACTGTTAAAGCAGCTCAATGTAGAAAATGAAACTTTAGAAAGTGAGATCGCTCCTGTCGAACCCGATGTTAGCCTGGGTAGATTGACTCGTATGGAGGCCATTCAATCTAACGAGATGAAGAAGGCGCAGTTACAAAGAAATTTATTGCGTCTTAAAGGGATCGAGAACACCTTGCTGAGGGTTGATGATGAAGAATTTGGGGTTTGCATCGAATGCGAAGAGCCCATTCCCTTCGCGCGCTTAAAAATCGTTCCAGAATCCAGACTTTGTCTAAACTGTAAGTAGCTTTAGTCGATGCCGGCAACAGGAACGGAATCTGTAAACTTATCTAATCCAATTTTTGCCATAATAAGTTCATCACGACGTTGCTGAATGAAGTTGTTGATAACCGTTTGTTTGGCAAGACTCATAGTCATAAAGCGCAAGCCAGTGTGAATAGGTGCGCCACCTTCTGGCATTGTATCGGTTTCGACTTCGTGGCTCCAAATCACTTCAGCCTGAATCGAGAAAAGCTCACTCGTGTGAGGAAGTGGTATCTCTACTCTCAAAACAGTGTTGTCTTTAATGGTTTTTGGAGTTCTTAAGCAAAGCCCACCTTTTGAAAGATTCAAAAGGGTTGCATTTGTGACGATAGGATCTTTGGCTGCTCTGAAGCGAATGTCGGTTTGAAAATCGACACGCTCTTTTCTCATCACATGAGAGCGAAAGAGTCCTTTGCCACCAGAGGCAGCAAAAAAAGCTTCTGGATCAAACTCATCTTCTTCGGCAGTTGTATCTGAATCTTCAAGAGCGGCTTGCAATGCTTCGGCGGCTTGATTTTTGCGGGCTTCGCGTTCAGCAGCTTTCTTGGAAGTTTTTGTTTTCTTTTCTGGGCCGGTGTTTTTCTCGGCTTTTGCAGCGACGGCGGCTTTTTCTTTCTTGGGAGCCGCCTTTACTTTTTTGGGAGCCGCCTTTGCTTTGGTTTTTTTGGTCTTGGTCTTAGCGGCAGCAGGCTTCTTTTTAGCCGCAGCTTTCTTTTTAGCTTTCGCTGGGCTTGATTTCTTTGTCGCTTTTTTCTTCGCTTTTGCCGCCATAACGGTGATAGACTCCTTGCAATATTGTATGCTTAGCTTAACTAAGTGCATTTTAACGCAATTTGTCAAGCTCTTTTCTGAAGGATCGCAATTTCAGAGAGTTCAGAGCTTACGACTGCCATCAGGGGAATATCTGCTCAAAATGGCATTTTTTCCCAAGCCCAAGTATTTACTATTTTTTTTAGGCCGGCAAGGGAGCTCCGTGAGCTTCGAGAAAAAAGATCTAAGCTTTGCAGCGCCGCACAGCACGCCCGTGGAACTTTACCTGAGGGCTCACTTTCTTAATCACAGAATTCAGCGAATTGAAAAGAATGAAGAATCTGTGCTCGAGATTTTTTTCGGAGAGTCTGGAGAAAGAAGGCTTCGCATGGAGTTTAAAGATCGATCGATTAGTTTTGAGTGTGAAATTCCCGGGAAAGTGAAACCATTTCTTTCAGAGCTTCGTCTTGGGAAACTGCCCGAAGAAGGCGTCTTGGAGCAATCCAAGCAACAGATCGATCTCGATTCAAGGCAGGAAAAGAAGTTTAAAAGGTTGCTAGAGAATGTTCGCAGCGATCATCAAAAAGCAATGGATATATCTAAACAACTCTCGGGGATTTGTGAGAAGTTAAAGAGCGAACCTCAGCAGATTGTCGTCAAAGGGTTTTGGCCTCAGTCAGACCAGCAGCTCTTGGAAGAGTTTTTTCTAAGATTTAAGTTTTCTCCATGGAATCGAAGCTCAACGAAAGGCGCCTTAGATGCCTTTTTTAATTATCTACAAAAGCAAAATAGAAAAGTGCAGTTGAGTGCAAAGCGTCTTCTCGATTTAGAAAAAGGTGGCTTTGAAAAATGGAGTCGTAGTCAAAAGAAGTTCTCCGATCCAAAGGAGTCCAAGGATAAGTCAAAATTATCTCCAGATCTTCGAACTAAGAAGCCTGGCTTGTGGGTTGAGATTGAGGAGAACATCTGGGCTCGCGTCGGAAAGAGCGCAAAAGAGAATGATGAGTTGATGAGGCAGGCTGCTTCAAATGACTTGTGGTTTCATGCAAGAGGGGTCGAAGGGGCCCATGTTTGGCTCCCTCGAGGCCAAAAGGGGATATCCTCCAAGGGAAAGGTGTCTCCCCATCTATTGGACCTTGTCGCTCAACTAGCTGTTTTAAATTCGAAATATCGTAGTTCTGGCGGTGGGCATGTGGATGTAAGCGAAAAAAAAGACTTAAAAAAAGTGAAAGGAGTGGATGGGGCTGTTCGGATCATGCGTTCAGAGGTTCGCTACGTAAGTGTGGATGGAGAGTTTGAAAGAAAAATCTTCCGCAAGTAAGCTTCAAGACATATGAGTTTTGATTCTCGCACATTAGAGGTCGTTGAATGGCCTCAAGTTCAAGCATGTTTAAGGCGTGAGTGTCGCTCCCCGTTTGGGCAGGAGCTGGCCTCAGGGTGGCAACCTGGTTCTTTGAACGAAGAACAATCTAAGCTTCAAAGTTTGGCGGTCTTAGAGTTGTTTGAATTCCAAAAGCAAACCGAACTTCGACTCCCCGTTCAGGATGTAGCCGACATTCGACCAATCTTGAAGAGAATCTCTCGATCGGGAAGTATTTCTGAGGAAGAGTTTGCTGCCCTGGTGAACGCTCATAAAAACATGCAGGGACTCGCTCAGTTTATGAGGCGTTACCTCAAAGAACAGCCTCGACTGCAAAAGATTTTAGAGAAGATTGATACTCTAGAAGAGTGGTCTGAGGAACATTTTGCAATGGTCGACCAACATGGCAAAATTGTTGATGATGCCACTGGGGATTTGTTTGCTTTAAGAAAATTGGTTCGTGATCTGCATGAACAGATCAAAGACCGCCTCAATGATTTTTTAAACAATCCGCGTATGGCGGAATTGATGCAAGATTTTTATATAACGGTTCGTCAGGGGCGATATGTGATCCCCGTGAAATCTAACTTTAAGGGGCGAGTTCCGGGAATTATTCATGACCTGTCAAAAACGGAACAAACCCTTTTTGTTGAGCCCGAAAGTGTTGTTGAGCTAAACAATAAATTGAAAATTGCCCAAAAGGAAATTGAGTTAGAAATCGAGCGCATTCTTGTGGGTGTTGTAAGTCGAACGCAGCCTTTGCTGAAAAGCTTTGAAAGTAATTTAGCTTTGTTGGCGAGAGCTGATCTAATGGATGCAGCTGCTGTGTTTTTTAATCGCCTACAAGGAGAAATATCAGCGGCGCGATGGGAGGGTGATTATTTTAAACTTCAAAAATTGCGCCATCCATTGTTGGCCTTGCGTGAACGAGTGATCCCAAATGATCTTAGTTGGAATAAAGGATTTGTCTTAACGGGGCCAAATACGGGTGGAAAAACAGTTTTATTAAAAAGCCTTGGTTTGAGTCTTTGTTTAGCGAGGGCGGGCTTTCCTGTTATGGCAGAGCGAGCGGTTTTCCCTGAGAAGTTAGATGACCTTTTTGTAGACATCGGTGATGAGCAAGACATTGATCAAGATTTATCGACCTTTTCTGCCCATTTGAAAATTTTGGAAAAGTTTTTAGAGAATTCCTCAGAACACTCCTTAGTCTTGATTGATGAAATCGCCACGGCGACTGCGCCCGAAGAGGGTGAGTGTTTGGCACAAGCTTATTTAGAGCATTTGTTAGATAAGAAAGTTTCATTTTTCGTTACAACCCACTACGGTCGGGTGAAAACTTTTGCAATGAGCGAGAAGCGTCGTCGAATTGCGGCAATGGCCTTAAATTCTAAGACTCGCCGGCCGACTTATGACCTCGTGATGGACATCCCCGGAGATTCGTCTGCCTTGGATACGGCAGAAGCATTTGGTTTACCAAATTCTTTGATTGAGAGAGCTAGAGCTCTAAGGGGAAACCCTTCAGAAGAGACAACTAAGGCAGTTGAGCGATTGCAACAAGCTCGTGAGGGATTTCGCGAAAGAGAGGAAGAGCTTGAAAAACAGATTCAAGACTTTCAGAGAAAGACTCTAGAGATGCAGAAGCGTCAAGACGAACTTAATGAGCGAATCCGAAACTCTGTTGAAAAGGAATCAAGAGAGCTTTTAAAGGAATTGGGTGAATCTAAGAAGGAACTTTCTGAGCGTCTTAAGCAGCTGCGAGATCAAGATTTGTCGGTCGAGGGGCCTAAGCTTTTCACAAAGATTTCAGACTTAGGTCAGCAAATACGAGAAAAAATTAATGATAGTTCCGAGGAGTCAGACTTAAGCTCACAGGAGCTGTTTGATTTTACTCGAGTTAAAACAGGAGATTTTGTTGAAGTCAGCGGACTTGGCTTGGGCAAGATTGTTGAAATGCCAGACACAAAACGCTTGAGTAGCAATACCCTGGTTCTTGTCCAGGTTGGAGAAATTAAAACGAGAGTATCCATGGGGCGATTGAAATCTGCCTCTAAATCCCAGATTCAGCATTTTGAGACCCAGAGGCAAATTCAAAATGCCGCACTTAATAGAAAACAACGCAATGTTTTGAATCTTTCTAAAGAACCCTCCGCCGTTGGCTCGACCGTTTGTGATGTCCGCGGTAAAACCGTTGAGGAAGCTATGAATCGTGTGGAGTTGGCTTTGAATTCCTTGCTTAGAGGAGACGATACAAGCATTACGATCATTCATGGTCATGGCGGCGAAAAATTGAAAAACGAGATTCGTAATTATCTTTCTAAAGAAAGAGATGATTTGAATTTTAGATCGGGCTCATGGCCCGGTGAAGGTGGCGACGGGGTAACCGTAGTCGAAAAAGCTTATTAAAGGAGTTTTGCGATGGATAGAAACTTAGCATTAGAATTTGTAAGAGTTACCGAGGCGGCGGCAATTGCTTCTGCCCGTTGGATGGGGCGAGGCAAGAAGGATGATGCTGATCAAGCTGCCGTGGATGCAATGAGAAAAGCTCTCGACTCTATCGATGTGCGAGGAACCGTTGTCATTGGTGAAGGTGAGCGTGATGAAGCTCCCATGTTATACATCGGCGAAGAATTTGGCCGGGGTGGTCCGGACAGTCCAAAGGTTGATGTGGCTCTTGATCCATTGGAAGGAACTAATCTTGTAGCTCATGGGCACAGCGGAGCTCTGTCTGTCATTGCCGTTGCTGAAAAAGGACACTTCTTACATGCGCCCGATACTTATATGGATAAGATCGCAGTCGGGCCGGAGTGCTTAGGGAAAATTAATTATGAAATGAGCACCGAAGAGATTTTGAAAACAGTTGCTCAGTGTAAAAACAAATCTCTTAACGAGGTGACGGTCATCATTTTGGAGCGAGATCGTCATATGGATTTGATTCAAAGGGTTCGCGCCTTAGGGTGCCGAATTCACTTAATTGGTGATGGTGACGTTTCAGCGGCAATAGCCACTTGTAATCCTGAAACTGGAATTGATTTATTGCTTGGTTCCGGAGGTGCTCCAGAGGGAGTTATTTCTGCTGCAGCTCTCAGAACTTTGGGCGGTGATTTTATGGGGAAACTCAAGTGGAGAAGCGAAGAAGAAAAACAGCGTGCCTCTAAAATGGGTGTTACCGAGTTTGATCGCACCTACAATATGAATGAGCTTGCTACAGGAAACGTTATGTTTTGTGCAACGGGTGTTACAGATGGTTCTTGGCTTAAAGGAGTTCATTTTATTGGAGGGGGTTGCACGACTCATTCCATCGTTATGCGCTCGCAAACTGGAACTATTCGAGAAATTCACGCTAATCATTCCTTTGATAAGAAGTCTTTATGAGTAGGGTGAATGTTTAAGAGTCGAATTTTAAAATCATTAGTCCTGTGGGGTGGTTTTTCATTTTTAGGAATGGCCGCAGATCGCGGTGATTTTTACTCTCATCTTTTTTTTGGTTGGGATTTCACTCTTCAAAGCCGAACTGGAGGGGCCACTTTAGGTTATCACCCTTGGAACGAGCTGGGCTTTGGAATTAGCTTTGATCAGAGCCAAGACTTTTCTGCTCCGGGTTTGGATATTCGCTGGCTAATAGAACCATTTGAGGTGGTTTTTAATCCTCAATATGCGTTTTGGTCTGAAAAGGGCGGAGACTGGTTTTTTCAGTTAGGCGCAGGGTTTAACTATTTAGGGCAGATCACTTCTCGCGTTGCCTGGTTTCTCTCTTTGCGAGCCTATTTTCCAGAGCAGAAATCTCGTAGTTTTTTCACTGGCTTAGGAACTCGCTTCATCTTTTAGCTGAAGTTGCGTTCAGCGGATTCTCACTAGCTCATCTTACAGGACTTCCGTTGTTGCTGCGCCTGGCCAAGAGCGTGCCTCTAAACTAAGGCCACTTCAGTGATGAATGCACCTTTTAACTAAGAATTAGGGATCATTTGCCGATGAGTAGGGGTGAGCAAAGGTCTGAGCCGTCAAGAATTGTCTAAACAAATGGAGCAAGATTCTCTTGTTACTATTTATGCGACTGCGTTCGTTTTCCTAACGGCCGGTTCTATTTGGGTTCATCTTGGCTTAGGGATCAATTTTTTCTCTCTACCTATACTAGCTTCCTGGTTGCTGGTTCATGTGGCAAGCTTCTTGACCCTGCGATACAAGAATCATCATCGAGTTCTTTTGGGCTTATCTCTCATAGCTTTTGAATTCTATTGTATTTCCATGCGCGCACGAGGCTTTGTAATGCTCCCTCTGGCGCCCGCATTCTTTGTTATTTCAGTGCCTGCTTTGATTGCTTCTTATCGCTGGCGCCCTAGTTTCTATGTGGGCTTTTGGTCGATTCTGTGGACGAGTGCAATTTTGTGGGGAGCTTACGATTCTGAGCTCGATCCAAGTAAAATTAGTGCTAGTGGATTTACAATCGGTTTGAATGCTTTGTTTGTTTTTGGATTTTGTTGGATCTCAAAAGCTTATGCCGAGAGACAGAGTAGAAACTTACAGGGAATGGGAGCTCGAGAAACTTACGACTCTCAGCGGATTCACGCTTCACGATTGCAAACCCTTGGCGAGTTGAGCGCAGGCTTGGCTCATGAAATAGCAAGTCCACTGACCAATATTCATGGTTATGTTTACCAACTAGATGAAGAATTGAAAGAGCAGCAGAATAAGAATGAAATTGTGACCAATGCAATTGATCGGGTGAATGCCAATATAGAAAGAGTCATGGCCATAGCTCGCGCCTTAAAAAACTTTTCGAGAAAGGGCTTCTCTCATACTGAAGATTCAAAAGTTTCGATTAAGCAGCTATTCGATGATGCAATTTTATTAACTCAAGAGAATCTAAAGGTCTCAAATGTGGAATTCATTGCAGAGGTGCCTAGTGAAGACATTATGCTTGCTGGTGATCGCACTGAGCTGAGCCAGATTTTGATTAACTTTATAATGAATGCAAGAGATGCTGTGGTGAAGGCCCCTGTGAAACGAGTGGTTTTCTCAATGCGCAGTCTTGGTGACAGCGTTGAAATTTGGGTTCAAGACAGTGGAGGAGGTGTTCCTCCACAACATTACGCCGAAGTTTTTAATCCCTTCTACACCTCTAAGGGGGTGGGCGCTGGAACGGGTTTGGGTCTATATATATCAAAGATGATCTCAGATCGGCATAAGGCCGAGATTGGTTTCCAAAACGTGGTGGAGCAACCTGGCATGCCTTCTGGCGCTCGCTTTTATTTAAAGGTTAAGCGCTTCGAAGAGAGAAAATCCGAGAACGTCGCTTAAGTGACAGCCTCACTTTATTAAACTTCTGTTAAGCGATGTGTAAAAAATCAACAAAATAGATAACTTTTGGTCGATTTTGTTTCGAATGGTGTAAAGGAAATGGCGAAATTGCCGAAAAGATAGACAGGGAGGAATCATTGTTATGATTCAGTGGGAAGAGTTTGAACGCATTCACGTCGTTAGAAAAATTCGAGAAGTTCTAGGGAGCTGGTTTCAAGTAGATGTATTTCTAGTAGACGACCAGGGCCGTTTAAGAAACTTAGCAAAGGGCGAAAAAAGTATTTGGGCAAACCCAGTTTTGAGTCACACAATGATTCACGACTCGGGCTTTGAATACCTAGCCCAAAGTGTTGAGAGGGTTAATTCTCAATTGAGAAAGGGTGACTTACGATACCATCAATTCGACTTTCTTCCCGGAATTGAAGGTGTTGCGTTCCCAATCATAGTAGACAATGAATATCTTGGTGGAGTTGTTGCTGTTGGTTTTAGAACCGATAAGTCGGGTAAAATGCCTAAGGCTTTTGCCACACAATTGGGAGCACTTGGGGTTTCTGAAGAAGAAGCTAAAAAAGGTTTTAACGCCGTTAAACATATTCCTGATAGTGAAATGCAGTATTTTAGAGAGCTTACTGACCTAGTGGCTCAAGAGATTGTTACTTTACATAAAGAGATTGCATCTCGTGAAGAGCGAATCCAAGACCTTTCTAATCAATTGGGCGGGCGATACAGCTATGCCTCTATGATTGGCAAGAGTAAGCCTATGCAAGAGCTCTATAGCTTGCTTGAAAAAATTAAAGAGTCAGAAAGCACTGTTCTTGTTCAAGGCGATAACGGAACTGGTAAGGAATTGATCGCGAAAGCAATTCACTACAACTCTCCAAGAAAAGACAAGGTTTTTCTTCCTATTAACTGTGCGGCGTTTAACGACAACCTTTTAGAGAGTGAACTCTTTGGTCACATCAAAGGTGCCTTTACCGGTGCTCTTAAAGACCGCAAAGGTTGTTTTGAAACGGCCAACGGTGGAACGTTGTTCATGGATGAAATTGGGGATATTTCCCAGGCTATGCAAGTTAAACTCTTACGAGTTTTACAGGACGGAACTTTCACTCCAGTCGGTGCCAACGAGCCAAGGAAAGGAACGGTTCGAATCATTGCGGCTACTAACCGCGATTTGAAGGCCATGGTTGAAGATGGTTCATTTAGACAAGATTTGTATTTTCGATTGAACGTAATCGGGATGCAGGTTCCTCCATTGCGCGAGCGAAAAGAAGACATCCTTCTTCTTGCAGAGCACTTTTTGGCAAAATCAGCTCGTGAAAAGGGTATTGAGCCAAAGGTTCTAACTAAGCGTGCGATTGAAGGCCTGTATGACTATAACTGGCCAGGTAACATTCGAGAACTAGAAAACGAAATGGAGCGGGTCACTGTTCTTTCGGGTAGCGAAAAATTGATTACTCTTGAAGTGTTTTCTCCTCGAATTCGTGAATCTGGAGAAAAGCAAAAGGTTCAGGGAGCTAGGCTTTCAGGAAAACTGAAGGATGCTCTTGAAGAGCTAGAGCGAGAAATGATTCGCGACGGCTTGAGAAGAACTGGTTGGAATAAAAGTAAGCTAGCGAAAGAGTTAGGGATTAGTCGAGCAGGCTTGATTATGAAGGTTAATAAATACGGCCTTGATAAGCGTAGCCTTATGAAGCTCGAGAAAAAATCTAGCTAGAGAGTTTTTCCTTGGAAGTGCTAACAAGCTGGGCTCGAATCAGCTGAGCCTGGTCGAGGCTCAGCTCTTGTTTGCGCTTAGATTTCAAAAGTTGAATCTCGATGTTTGGACTTGTGCTAAGCAATCTAAATTTTGCACCTTTAACAAGTCCCTTTTTAACAACTTCTAGAAAGCTGCTTGGATCAAAATCGGCAACTCCAGTTATAATATAGTCACTGAGGGGACTTTGCTTGCTTAAACTGGATTTTTCCCAAGCTCTTCCCTTTTTGCTTTGATCAATAGGAGGAATGGGGATTCCATTGTTGTCTTGGGACGGTTTATTTAGGAAAAGGTTTATTTGTTCCAAAAGTGTGTCGCTTACTGCGTGTTCAAGCAATTCGGCGTCGTGATGAAGTTCAAGTGGGCTAAGTTTAAGAGTCTTCTCCAGGAACATTTCAACCAATTGATGTTTACGTAAAATCTTAGCAACTTTGCTTTTTCCATTTTTAGTCAATTCGATCGGGCTTTTGGAGGATTCTATATAGTCCAAACGTTTCAGTTTTCTGAGCATATTAGAAACGCTGGGTGGTTTGACTCCGAGGTGCCTTGCGAGATCAGCGCCTTTTACAGTTTCTTTGTTGTTGAAGTATCCGATGTTCCAAATTCCCTTTAAATAGTTTTCAACAACGACGGAAAAATTGTGATCTGATTTAGAGGGGTTCTTAGGCATGATGTCTTCCCCTCGCTGATAGGTTTTGAGAATTTCTAGTCGAGCTAAGGTATTTAATCGTAAAAACTACTACGAATATTAGAAATTGAAGAACAATGATCAGTGAGGCGGGGTTGAGGTTAAAGGAAAAAGAGAGTGGGATAGCAAGGACAATGGAAAATGCCGACATTGCAAGACCTGATAAATAGATTCCTTTAAAGGTCGAGAAGAATAGCTTCCCAAAAGAGGGAGGTAAGATAAGAAATCCAATGACGAGAATGGCTCCCACCAACTCGAAAGAGGCTACAATGGCAATAGAGGCGAGGGCCATCATCAAATAGTGAAGAAATTTAGTCGGAAGCCCTAAACTTTTTGCGACTCCTTCATGAAAGGCCAGAATGATGAATTCTTTGTGGAAAAGTTTGCAGAATAGAGAAACAATTCCAAAACTCAATATGAGTTGAGCCGTTGGCTCAGGAAAGTTTATGCCAAGCACGTTGACGCTGTCCTCAAGTGGAACAAAGAGCAGCTCACCAAAAAGCACACATTGTGTGTCTAAGTGAACGTTGGCTCCCACTTGGCTAAGCATTAGAACACCCAGTGCAAACATCGAGGTGAAAACTATGCCCATAGAGGTGTCTTCCTTGATGTGGCTTTGATTTCTTATCTCCTCGATAAGAAAGCTGCAGAGGAGCCCTGCAACAATGGCGCCGATTAGCATAGGTAGGCCACCAATAGATCCGCTTATGACGAAAGCTAAAACCAGCCCTGGCAAGAGAGAGTGGCTTAGAGCGTCTCCAAAGAGAGATTGTTTTCTGAGAGTTAAATAATATCCCATCAGTGAGCAGGTGGCGGCTACCGCAAAGGCACTGAGGGAAATCCAAATGGCGTCTTGAGTGAGCATCTTAATATCCTGGCACTCCATGTTTGCGAAGATCGTTCAAGCTGGGGATGACTTTCCCGTGGGGATCGACGTCTGGGTTAGAGAGTGTGTCTTCAATTTCTTTTAAGATCTTATCAGTTATAAGGTGCTCGACTCTTTCGGCGTTTGCGTGGACTCGCTCTGGTGGAAAGTTCATCATTTGAACAAGGTAGAGCTCCCATAAACGATGTTTTCGAACCATGTCTGCGGCAAGCGTAAGGCCTTTGTCAGTGAGGCTAACAGAGTCCTCTCCATTCATTTTAATAACTTTGCCTCGAACAAGACGTTTTCTAATTCTTTCAAATAGTTTGGGGTTCTTAATTCCGCTTCGTTTGAAAACCCCCTCTAGCTGCGCTTTGTTTTCGTGGCTTTTTTCATAAAAGTAGTAGGCACATCGCAGGAAATCCTCGGTTTGATGTTGTCTCTTGTCTTTCCACGTTCCAAGTTTTTTTCGAAACCAACCATTCTCGGGTCCAAAAATTCCAGAAAGAACAAAAACAAAGGCCGAAACGAGAATGATGCTTGGTCCTGTGGGGACGTTTGCATCAGACAAACTAAAAAAGGCACCTGCAAAGCCAGCCAAAGCGCCAAAGAGGGCTCCTAAGAAAAGGCGTGAGAGGAGTTTTTGAGAATAAAAGACGGTGGTGGCTGCAGGTATAACTAAAAACGCGCAGGCTAAAATAACTCCGACGGCTTGTAGGGAAACAATGACATTGGCCGCAATCAGAGACGATAAGAAAATCAAGAAAACTTGGGGCTTTAATCCCGACGCTTTAGAAAATTGATAATCAAAACAGGCTGCTTTGATCTCTTTGTAGAAAATAAAGATCGAAGCAACGATGATCAAAGTGAGGACGGCAATAAAGCTAAGGTCCTCACGACTTATGGAGCTTGCTTGGCCGAGTAAGTAGCGGTCGAGTCCGGTTTGTCCGGCTTTGCCCGAATCTTTTAGCCAAGCCATCATGGTGCTTCCTATCGCATAAAAGCCCGTAAGGTTGATGGCCAGTGAGGCGTCAGGTTTGATTCTTAGTTTGTTAGATAAAAACTCATGTAGGGCGTTAGCAACAAAGGCTGCTCCGAGTGCACCAAAGAAAATAAAGAAGATGTTTTTCTCGTAAGCCGAAAGAAAGAAGCCGATGCAGACGCCCGGCAAAACGGCATGGCCAATCATATCGCCAAAGAGAGCCATTTTGCGCACAACCAAGAAATTTCCGAGAAAGCCAGAAATAAATCCAAGTAAGGTGCAGCTGATGACAGCTTCAATCAGGTATTGGCTCATTATTGCTTGGCGCTTTCAAATAGAACATGGGCAAAACTTTCAAGTTGACCACCGTAGGTTTCTTCTAAGTTTTCTTTGGTCATCATTTCTGAAGTCGGCCCAAAATTAACTCGTCTTGTATTGAGTAATAGAGCCAAGTCGGTGTTCTTCGCTACGGAAAATAAATCGTGGTGTACAACCACGATGCTTTTCCCCTGCTTTTTTAGGTCAGCAATGACTTCAAGAATGGTTGCTTCTGTTTTAGCATCCACGGCCGAGAAGGGTTCATCCAACATGTAGAGTTCGGCTTGTTGAGCTAAAGCTCGAGCTAGGAAAACTCGCTGTTGTTGACCGCCTGAGAGCTCTGAGATTTGTCTGGATCGAAAATCGAGCATGCCCACTTTATCAAGACAAAGATCTGCAAGTCTTGTTTCCGCCCGTCCTGGCGATCTGAAAAGTCCAAGTTTTGGATAGCAACCCATCAAAACTACATCCAGAACGTTTATGGGAAAGTCCCAGTCGATGGATTCCCTTTGAGGCAAGTATGCAATGCGTTTGCGAGATTCCTTGAGAGTTTTGCCCTCAAAATAGTTTAGAGACCCGGACGAAAGAGGCAGCAAGCCAACGCAAGCTTTTAGGAGCGTGCTTTTTCCACTGCCATTAGGGCCAATGATTCCAACAAACGATCCTTGAGGGACGTGAAAGTCTACACCCCATACGGCGGGAACTTTCTTGTAGCTAACAGTTAAATCAATTGTTTCTAAAACTTTCACTTGAGTCCCTTTACGATGGTTTCAATGTTGTGTTTGAGCATTCCGGTGTAGGTGCCGGCACTAGAGTTTTTGCCTCCAAGGGCATCTGAGAAAAGGGTTCCGCCAATTTTAGCTTTGCTGCTTTCTTCCACTCTTTCGATGGCCGCTCGAGGCACACTCGATTCGACAAAAACGGCAGGAACTTTTCTTTTCTTGATGGTGTCGATGATGTTTTGAATGTCTCTTAAGCCGGCTTCACTTTCGGTAGAGAGTCCTTGGACGGCAAGCACTTCAATGTCGAAATACCTTCCAAAATAGTGGAAGGCATCGTGGCTTGTTATAAGAAGACGCTTTTCCTTGGGGATGCTTTTTATGGAAGCCTTTCCAAGTGAAGCTGTGTTGTTTATTTCTGTTTTTAGTTTTTCAAAGCGCTGAAAAAACTTGTCTCTATGTTGAGGCAATTTTTGGCTAAGCTTTTCTGCCACTCCCTGCGCAACTTTAATCCACAAGCTAGGGTCAAACCAAATATGAGGATCAATGGCGCCGCTATGGTTTATGATGTCTTTGGTGTCGAGTGCATCGGCAACAGCATAAACGTCTTTGCGCTTGGCAAGCCTGCCTAAAGTTTCTGCAAGTTTTCCTTCTAGGTGTAGGCCGTTGTAAAAAATCACATCAGCGTTTCTAAGTTTAGTGAGATCCCTGGCGGTTGCTCTATATAAATGAGGGTCAACGCCATCTCCCATGAGAGATTCATTCTTAATGTCGTTGGCGCCAATGGTTGAGACCAAATCATCAATCAAATTAGTCGTGGAGGTCACCGTAAGTGAATGGCTGAGCTGGCAAAGGCATAGTGTAGTTAAGATTGTGAGGAGCTTTCTGTAGAACATTTATTAGACATGTCTAATAAATGTTTAAGGCGTGGGCAAGGCCCTTCTTGCCGTGCAGGGCGAGAGAGGGGAATAAAACCTTCAATAGAGGATTCTAAATTTTTCTTTACAGCGTGTTGTAAACTGAGGGGGACAATCAAGTTAAGGCTATTAAATACAGTGTTTTAAGGCACCTTGCTCTTTCTTTTTTGTGAGTTTTTCCTCTCTTGACTAGTTTATGAACTTCGCTAGAAAGGCCCCAGTATTTTTATTCCTTGCGACATCAGGGAAAAGCGGATATAACGAGCCGCGTTAATACGGAAATTGAAAGGGAGCCTTAAAAAATGAAATTAAATATTCGAGTTGTTATCACCGCACTATCCGCAGTGCTTGTTGTGGGGTCAGCAGATCTTACTCACGCAATATCCAATGAGTCTGCTACCGTTATTCGTGAAGCAGGAGCGAAAGCCGCTACTGTTCTTCAGACTGAAAAAGGCGCCAGCATTTTAAAAGCTGTTGCTGGAACTGAACTTGCTTCTGCTGTTGCTCAATATCTTGGTGTTGATAAATTCGACGCAAACAATCCTATTCAGGTTATGACTCTTCAAAGCCGTTTGGCGAATGACGAATCTGCCCTTTCTTATGCAATTTCAAAAGACATTTTGAGCATCAATAGCGCAACTGGAAGCACCGTTGAAGTGGCTGCCATTAGCGCAAAGATTGCTGACTTAAAGCTAGCTTCTGTTTCTGCTGTTAAAGCTGAGAGCACTCGAAGCTTTGCTCCTCAAGCGTCTGGTGTGGCTCAAGCTGCTCTAGCTGCTCAATTCGCTCGTAAGCTCAAAGAAAATGGAGTTTCTATGGGTGGCGATATTACAGGCGCTTTAGATCGTCTTCTAAGTTCAAAACTATGGTCTGCAGTTGAAGGTGTTCACGCTGACCTTTGTTTGGCTGGATCAACTGACTTTACTAATCCTGCCGTTCTTGAGAAAATAACAATTGCTTTGGCTTCTATGGAGCCATTCATTGACCAGTATTCTCAGAACAACTCAGGTGCCATGGCTGCTCGTAATGCTTTCCACGCCTCTCTTGTAAATCAAGGTGTGAGCATCGAAGGTTCTTGTAAAGGGACCCAAGATCGTGCGAACGGTTGTGAAATCGTTCAAGAGTCTGAAGCTTGTTCGCTGCTTAACTAAAAATTAGTTAGTAGACTCCCGCTAACTAGTTAAAATTAATTACAAAAGGCCTCTTTCCTTCACCGGAAAGAGGCCTTTTTTTTGGTTCCAGGATACTTTTGCCTTGAAATCATTAGGTTTTTCCGTGATTCGTTGAATTCCTCAATGATTTCAAGGCAAAAGTATCCTGGAACCTTTTAAATAAATGAAAGAATTAACACAATTTTAACGCATAGTGTTATATCATGTGGATAGGTCTAGAACTAGGCCTAGGCCATGTTGCATCTGCTAGGGGACGTTTATTCACATCTTGATTCTCACCTGAGCCGTGGAGGAATGAATGCCCATCAAAGAACGCTATTTCAAACTCTTAGTTTACCCACGATGTATGGTTGCGGTTCTTGTGTTCTTTTTTGTCTCTGCAATTGCATTTGCCGCAGAAGATGGTGGTAGCGCCCAAAAAGGAGCTCAGTCTAGTGAGTCCGAAGTTCCAAAGGTAGACGCTAAAAACTGGATTAATGAAACGGCCTCTGTCATCGACAAGAACAGAAGCCCCATGATTTTGATTGAGGGGGTTGCGACCAACGATAATACGGCGAGGCTTCCTGGTGGATATCAAGATGCCGCTCATGCGCTAGAGCGAGATGTGCTTAAAGATCGTTATGACTTGATCGTTACGTTGCGAAACGGCCGTTTTGAATTGTATGACCCTAATTCCGATAGAAGTGTTCTTGCGAAAGCCGACCCAGCGGGAGGTTCAGAGTTTCGACGTGGGTTGGGTAGATTTGGCGAGGGCTTGGCTGGGTTTTTTGGTCGAGGAAGAGTGGAAAATTCTTCGCGAAGAACTCTTCAAAAATTGATTGATGACTTGAATGATGGCAGCAAAAAGAAGAGTCTTTCAATGGAAAGAAAGCTTGCGGAATTGCAGAGAGCAATCGAGCCAATGGCGATCCAAGATCAGGCTTCAGTGGCCTTAGTTTTGCGAAATGTTGATGAGTTGATTCCGCGCGAAAGTGCCAATGGCAGTGCTGATAAAACCAATCAAACCAACGCACAGTTTTTGAAGGATTTATCACTTCGCTATGATTATGCGGGGGGAGCTGGATCAGGGAAACCTTTTACAACAATTCTATTGGCCGAATCTGAGGCAGGGTTTCACGCTGATTTCTTGAAGAGTGCCGATTATTCAAAAGTGAGCGCTGGTTTACCCAATGAGAGTGAGCGTCGTGCATTGGTTGAAAGTGTTTTAGAGCTTTACCCTACGGAGCAAAGGTCTGAGATTCGCAAGCAAATTTTCTCAACAATGGACGAAGATAATTTTGTTCGTCGAACTCATGGAATGGATAGAAGCGCTTTCTTGGAATTGCTTCAAGGGTCTGTTTATGAGGGCGCAAGAAAGTTTGATGTTGAACCCGTTACCTTGAAATTAGTTAAGAAGTCTCAACAAGATTCGATTTCAAAAATTTCTAATAAAATGATCACTCCTCTGGATATGGTGACTCTATCTAGAGACTTAGTTGCGGGTGATGAAGCCAAAAAAGCTTTTGCTTGGCTTGATGAACAAGCGCAGTTTTTAAGAGATGGTCGATATGAGTTGATGCCTTACTTCTTTGGTGTCGGTGGAACCTCGGGCACAGGAAAAACTTTTATATTTGAAGTTGTAAGTGGGGAAGACAACTTTCCTCTTAGTTTCTATAAGGTCGATTTTGCGCAAGCCAATAGCAAGTGGGTTGGTGAATTAGGTAAAAACTTAGGAATCCTCAAGCAAGTCATGCTTGAAGCGCCTCCAGGAACAGTCTTTCTGTTTGATGAGGTTATTTCAAAATTGGCAGGTGGAAAAGGTGAAGGAGCTGGAGCTGCAGCTGTTGAAGAGTTCCGTGGTTTTATTCGAGAAATGACAGAAGACTTAAAGGGAACTGGAAAAATGGTTGGTTTTATGGACTCAAAACTAGGTTTTGAGATTGCAGGAATTAATCCAAAATTTGAAGCTGATGAATTTACTCGAATGTCGGATCGCTTAGTCTTTCAACCTGCTTTCGAGCCAGAAAACAAAACGGCCTTGTTAGATGTAATCATGAGGCGTTATAAAGTTAGCGCAGATGATAGGGCGGCCATTATGGCTCACCTGGAGTCTGACCCTATTTTGATAGACAAGATTCCTCCTGTGCCTCGAGAAATCGATGGAGTCGTTCAAAAGCTTGTAAGGCAGCGAGTCCGAGCTCCTCAAGAAGCTGTAATTGAAAGTTTAGACAGGGTGCTTGGAGATGCTATCCCATCGCGCCCTCCAAACTGGTATGCGAAATGGGTTGCGTCCTTCTTTATGTATAACTCAAAGGCCGATATGCCTGCTTATGTTCGAAAATGGTTTGAAACTGGTAATGAAGAAATGCTCAAGACTTGGGTGAAGCAATGGGAATATGGTTCACCAGTTAAGAAAGAACAGTTAGCTGTCCTTCTTGCTCCTACTTTTGAAGGACATGAGAAAATTATGGCATCTGGCACAGAGATGTTCCCCGACAGTGCGGAGTTTGCGGAAGCATTGCCAACAGAAGCAGATAAGCTTGAGCAAGCTCTGCTGGAACCCGAGAGTGGTGAAACTCCAGAAACACGTGAACTTGCTGGTGTCGAAGCCCCAGAACATACAGAAGACCCTGAATCTCTTAGTAGTAGACCTGCAACTCCCAAAAAGCGGCGCGTTGCCGGTGGTAGCGTTGGAGGCGGTTCCGGTGATCGTTGTGGAAATGTGGCTCGCAAGGGAGCAGGAAAAAAACCTGAGACAGGAGCCTCCGAGTAGTCGTCGATAACTTTATGAAGCATCTTAAGTCACTACTTCTTCTCCTAGCTTTGACTCTCACTACATTGGGTGTAGGTATGAGTTCGCGCACTCCTGCGCAACAAGTGGAAATAGATGTGGATGCTGAAGTCGATGAAAGTGTAGCTGGAACCGAGTTTAGCCTAGGGGTCTCTAAAATTGAGAATTCACTTAAAGATTACGATAAACGAGTCACCGCCTTTAGGCGTAAGGCTGTTCAACAACTTTCTAAGCGCGACTACAGTGGAAAGGGGTTGAAGGTAGAGTTTGTTCAGCTTGAAGATGATTATATTGAGCTAATTTCACAAATAGAGAGCACCTTTGCGTTGTTTAATGATGAAGACTTATCAGTTGCTTTAGACATCGAACTTCCTTCTGTTATTAAACTTTATCAGCGCTTTGTTAGTTCTATGCTTACTTTGTCTAACTCTAAGGCAGTTATGCTTGTCGTGGGACAAAGCGATGGTTTTGAAGACTGGTTAAAGCGCTTTCGTCTTCGAGTTCCCTCTAAGATCTTCCACTATGCTTTTGGAGGGCATATTCCTTTTAAGAGTCAGCAATGGCAAAAAGATTTCAATATCTTTGTAACTGAAAAGACGAGCTCACTTCAGGGTGAGTTCTATTTTGTGAGCTTAAATCCTCACTTTCTAGCGGGTGCTATTCGTGGTTTTCAGGTGGGAAGAAGTGTTGATGATGAAGGACTCTTCGCAATAGCTCAATACGTAGCCATGGATCGATTGCAAATGGCTTGGAGAAATTTACAGTTTTTTAGAGGGGTAGAGTTCTCTCCCTTGCCCTATACGGCCGAGTTACGAGCAAAGTATCAAGATCTTAATCTAAGTGAAAACATGTCCATGCAAGACACAGCTTTTTACAACCGCAACTTAGATGTCGCCTATATAGTTAGTGAATATAAAAAACAACAGGAGACTCTGCCAAGCTTCCATGACGATGAGTTTTTAAACGACATTCGAGAGATCTTGTATCTTGATGGTGAGGAAACTCCCGAGGATCAACGCTGGGTGCTGGCGGACTCTTTCCGTGACGGAATTGCGAGTATTAAAGCCGAGCAGAGAGAGGCACATTTTGCTCATATTTTGAGCAATTATTCATTAGATGTCTCTGTGTTCAGTGGCGAAGAGATTCAACACGCGATTCATTTAATCTTAGTCCGCTCTTACATTTCGGCAGACATTTCAAGCTTTATGGCTCATCTGTCAGACCTAAGAAATCGCTACCAGCATTTGGATGAAGATCTGGCTGATGTTTCTCAAGCTAAAATTTCTTTGGTTGAAAAGAGAATGATTCTTCAGGGTGCGAAATACTTAGAGGCTCTCGAGCAAGCAAGAGCTTTTCCTGTCACCAAAGAAGATTTTTATGTTAACCGACGCAATCAGAACGCTCGACAAATGGGCAAATATGTAAAAGATGTTATGCGCCATGTTCGGATGCTTTCCGGCCGAGAAGATGCTGGAGTCCATATGGGGAGCATGGCTTTGGCTTTGAGCTCTAAGGTCGAAGGCCTAGAGCCTAGCTTTATGTTGAGTCAGTATTACAAACTGTTTGCCAATTTTTCAGATTACAATTCTGGCTTACATTACTACGCCCGCGTTCTAAAAGTTCTTCAAGACGAGATGGCCGATTTTGTTTTGGCTCATTCTATAGCCTCTAAAGAAGAGATAGACGAGAAGAAGCAGGCCGAAGAAGCAGAGTCTGCTTTGGAAGAATTTTTTAAGGACATGGCTTCTGCATTTTCCGAAGAGGAAACACAAGAAGAGGAATCATCGGAAGAGTCTGCTCCCGTTGTTTCTGAGAACGGACGTTCTTTTGATCAAGGCTTAGTTTTTGTTTTTGATGAAGAAGGAAAGCTTGTCAAAGTTGCAGATCAGGCACCCGAGCATAATGAAGGAACTGAGGCGACAGGGGTAGAGGAGGCGTCGGCCTCTGAAGATCTTTCTGTAAAAGATCTAAAACCACTTTCTCTCGCTGTTCCTAAGGCGTATCAGAAGTATTTAACTCTTGAGCAGCGTAAAAGATTGCGTTGGTCACCCTTGAGTGCCGAAGAATTTGAGACAGTGCTCGCCGCGCAAATGAAAGATATTGAGAACTGGCAACAAGTGGGAGAGATCTTTGGCTTTCGTGGAGACGTTGCTCGTTTGTCCTACAACATTGGGCCTGTCTTAAGTGGGGGCGAAAGAGGTCTATACAAGAAAGTCCACAAGAACGAACTTATTAGTCATTATCCATTTCTAGCCCTGAACATTAAGAACTCTGAAAAGACTCTCTATGAAGAGTTGAATGTGATTAGCCTGGGGCGATCGGACCTCGATCCGAAAGTCACTCTTAAAATATCTGAAGCATTCGGAGAGGTAGAAGAAGGACTATTGAAATCATGGGAGATGATCACTACAGCAAAAGATTTTGAAGACCTTGAGCATGTGATGCTCAACAATCCTTTGTTGCAGGAGCGAATCAAGGCTGCATTTCCTGAATATGAGTCACTTCAAAAGGTTGTGGCCAATCGTTTGAAACTTCCTAATGCGTATGAAGAGCATTTTGGATCAAAAATGGAAAAGCTCAATTATCTGATTATTGTCCCAATGGTTGTGATGCAGCTTGCGCGTTGGACTATAGGGAGTCGTATGCCTGGCGCTGGCGCTGCGCTTTTGCCTATCATTGAAGCCTGGCAGGCCTCTATTCCAGGCTTCTATTGGGCTCTTTGGGGTGCTGACTTTGTAGCAGGCCAGGCGAATATGATTGCTGATACAGGGCTTGGCTTTAGGTTAGGTTGGGGCGAGCGTGGTCCCACGATTTTGCCTTCTCAACTTATAGAAGAAACTCAGACCTTCTTCTTCTCTTCGGTAAGGGGAACTCCCATCATCGAGCCCGATTATTATGAGGGCATTAGAAAAGAGCATATTGCCGCAGTAAAAGGCACGTATTTTCATTTGGCGCTTGATACCTATATTTTTACGTCAATGGCTTTTAGTATGAAGCCACAGATTGATTCGATTCGAGCTAAATTTGGGCGAGGAGCAGGACAATGAGAGTTTTAAAATTTGGTAGGGCGATGGTGATTGTAAGTATGTTTATGTCGGGATTCATTGTTCAATCCCAGGAAATGGGGTTGGACCTTGGGTCTTATTCGATTCCAACGAGAGAGCTTGAAAAAGTTGAGCTTGAGAATGTTGATTTTAACATCAAACCAACAAACCCAATGGGCTTTACTGTTTATCAGGCAAGTGTTGGCAAGGAATCTGATCTTTGGATGAAAGCCGCAAACTTACTTGTTAAAAAAGAAAGCAAGCGCAATGAAGTTGAAAAGCTTCAGTATGATTTTTTCCGATACATTTGCTTTAAAGCCCGCCTTGAGAAAGCCCAAATTTTAAAACTCTCTAAAAGTAGTTTAAATGCGGCCCTGTGTGGTCGGGTGATTGGCGAGGAAATGGCTGATTCCGGGACTATTAATCAATTGAAACGCTCTTTGATTTTGTCGGCTTCAAAGCTAAAGACTTCTCAAGCAATTTCTTTCACCGATGATTTAGCCGGGGTGTATAACGAGGCGATCATGTTTCGTTTTTCAGAAGATCCTGGGTTTTTGATGAATGAGGTTTCTGGATTATTAGAGGGTATCTATGACCAAGATCCTTTGCTATTTGAGAAACGAAAAGACGATGAAAACAAAGATGCCTGGGATTATGCGGGCGATGCTGCTGATGTAGGTTTGGCTATCACTGCGGGGGTGACTGGTCACAGGCTCGTTAACAACGTTTTGTTCAATCAAATCTTGCAAGGGGGGGCGCGTCTTGGCCCCACTTCAATGATGTCCTTATGGCTTCGAAAGGGTGCTGCTCAAGCTGGTTTAGGCAGCCCCGTTTCTCCACACACCTGGGAAACAAGAGTCGTAAACGGTAAGCCTAAAAGAGTTTTAAAATACGAGGACCCTGATATGAATGCTCGTGCTGCAAAATGTGCCTCTTTTTTTGCTCAGCTTGCTAGAAACTTAGCTATTCTAGGTGTGTGGGGTGCTTCATATTATGGCTTTCTAAACGATGAGGTTGAAGAGTTTATGTTGGCTCGGGCTAAGGTAAGTGGAGACTCACACCCCTTAGATGCCATCTCTAGGGCCCAAGGCTCAGTCGTCACTCAGTTGTATCAACAGATTGAAGCTCAGCGCCAAGCTTTTTTAGATGCAACAGAAGCCGCCAAGGGCGGCAAGGAGTCCTGGAGCGTGTTTGTAGACAATATGATCATCGAAGAGAAGATGTTTTTAGGCACTGCAGATTTAAAGCCAGGCTTAACCGAAGAACAAAATATTTCACTTTTACGAACGGCCATCACCGAGCAGGAGCGTGCAAACATCCGCAATCGATTTTTTGCTCTTGCTCAAGCTTGGGCCATGCCTGACAACACATCGCTTGTTCAAAAAACTGCAGGTGAAGTAGATTCAGGTCTACGAGTGTCTCCAAGCACAATTGCTAAGCATAGAGAGCTTTTGAATGAGATTAAAGCCGATGCTAAGCAGACCGAGGTAAAACAGGTTGGACGCTATCAACGGCTGGCCAATGAGCAAGTAGATGTTGAAAAGGCAGAGCCGGTAAATTTAAATTTAACTATTGGCACAGCAGACACTCTTTTGATTGGTGATGACGAGGGTTTCCCTTCCATCAACACCTTGGCGAACGGCTTTGTGAAGGCCTACACTTCAAACATTGGTTTTGAGTAAATGCTTATATCTCAATGGCTTAGGCTTGCCGGGAGCCGTTTGCCCTTGATGAAAAATTGCTTTTTGGGTATAAGCTGTTTCCAATATGAGATTGATTCAGGTTTGTTTTTTGGCTCTTATGTTTCATTCTTCAGTTTTATGCGCTTCAAACAAATATGGGATGCCTTTACCGAATCGCTCTATTTACAACAGTCATTGGGTTTCGTTGAACGCAAGTTTTGAGCTCCGTGCAAATGCCCCCTTTTCCCTTTTGCCTCAGCGGTTTTTAGTGACGGGGTTGCGTATTTTAGAAGATGAGACGAGCCTAGAGCTTTCTTTTTCTTCTGATACAAATCCTAAGCTTCAAAGGAAGGTATTTAAAGGCTTGCAAATACGACAGACGGAGAGCTTGAATTACGGCGAGGTGGTTTATGAAGTGGATATTTTTGAAGATGAGATATTTTCACAAAACTGCGGGCCTTCGACTTTCAATATTGTTACTTTACGCTTTTCTTATAATTGGAGCACCGGAAATCTTTCGGATTTAGCACTTATAGCTAAAGTCGGGGAGACTTGGGATAACTGCCATCAAGAGGCCGAGTTTAAGTTTAAGTATTACAACCGACGTGATTACAGCTTTTAGAGACAGCTAAAGAGCTGTTAGCAGCCAAATAATGGCTGCCATGGCGATGAGCTTAGAGAACTTTGTGCGGTTTTCAAATCTTTCCAAGTATTTCTCTCTAACTTCACCTTGAGCGTATTTGCGAACAACTAAGGTGAAGCCCCAAGTGGCGGCGGCTGTGCAGAGCACAAGTAGCGGAAACAAGATTTCTTCCATATGTCTACTGATCGGCAAGGGGTTCAATTTACTTTAAGGGGCTTGGGTTGCTTGGGGTTTTGTGGGGTCAGACTTGATTCCTCTATACAAATAAGCCACTCCCATAGTGAGTGCTTTAAATTTAACCTTATAGAGAGGTGCAGAGTCTTGCATCATTTTCAGGAAATGGTTTTTGCAGGGGAATTGAGAGGAAGAGTCTTCTAAATACTCGTAAGCTGTTTTGTTGCCTGTGACCATTGCGCCCACTCTTGGAAGAACTTTTTGTGAGTAAAAGTTATAGGCGTTGGAAAAAAAGTTGCTTTCAGGTTGTCCAAATTCAAGGATGTAGAGTTCTCCGCGAGGTTTAAGAACGCGGGTCATTTCCTTAATGCCTTCTTCTGCAGAGGCTACGTTTCGAATTCCGAAAGAAATGGTTACCACATCAAATGTGTTGTCTTCAAAGGGAAGCTTCATTACATCGGCTACTTGGAAATGAATGTCCAAGTTTTGTCTTTTAGCTTTGCCAGGTGCCACTTTAAGCATGGGCTCACAAAAATCAACACCAACCACATCGGCTTTGTCTTTAAGGGCCTTTTTGATTTCTATGGCGACATCGCCAGTGCCAGTCGCACAGTCGAGAACTTTTATTGGAGAGTCTTGTAGCAAGCGTTCTTTTTGAGAGCTTTGGATCCAGCTCACTAGTTCTTTGCGCCAAAACTTGTGGATTCCAAAAGAGAGGATGCTATTGGCCCGATCATACTTGGGGGCTATCGTTGAAAACATGTTCCGAATGGTATCTGGGTTTTTCATGGGTGTAGCTCCTTTCGAAGTGGAATCACCTCTGGTTGGGCCGGCATTAGCTTGCGTCCTTGGGATTTTAAAAGCAAGTTGAGCTTCTGCATAAGTGATTCTAGCTCGGTGAAATCAATGGCTTGTTCTGAGTCAGAAAAAGCTAGTTTCGGAGTTGGGTGAACTTCTATTAGTAAGCCATCTGCTCCACAGGCGGCTGCGGCCAGAGAAAGAGGCTCTACCAGTTCTCTTTGTCCACAAGCATGAGAGGGGTCTACGATTACGACAAAGTCAGTGGATTGTTTTAAATAGGCGACGGCTCCTAGATCTAGAGTGTTTCGCAATCTAGTTTCAAAGGTGCGAATGCCTCTTTCGCATAGAATAATGTTGGTGTTTCCACCGCGAGCTATGTATTCGGCGGCGTGAATCCATTCGTCAACAAAAGCGGAAAAGGCTCGCTTTAAAATAACGGTCTTTTTTGTGCGACCCAACTCTCGGAGTAGGTCGTAGTTATACATGTTACGCGTGCCCACTTGGAAAACGTCTACAATATCAATCATCCATTCGCAGTCTCTAGGGTCTGTGATCTCAGAAACAAAGGGTAAGGGGATTCTTGAAAGAGTGTCTTTTACAAACGGGATGGCTGAGCGGCCCAAGCCTTGAAAAGAGTCTGGTTTGGTTCGCATTTTCTTTAAGCCACCACGAAGAGCAGCGGCGCCTGAGTTGAAGACTCGTTTGGCAGCAATTTCAAATTGCTCGGCCGACTCTACGGAACAAGGCCCTGCGATAACCGAAAAATCTCCGTTTCCGATTTCACAACGACCCAACTTAACAGTGCGACAATTATAGGAACTCACAGCTTGCCGAGCCTCTCATGAAGCGTAAGTTTAATCCAACAAAAACGACGGAAATCCTGTTATATTGGGTCCACTCAAATGACCGATTTTGGAACGATAGATGCTTTATTTCCCTTTGAGGACAGCTGGTTATGGGCTCAGGGGCCTTGGGCTGTGTCGACCAAAGAGCCAAAAGATGCGGAAGCTCCTTGTTTTCTAAAACCTAATTTTAGTCCTTTTGAGCCTCGAAAATGGCTAAGACCGGCTCGTTGGGGACTTCTGCAAAAGGCATTCTTAAAAGGGGCGGGGCGTGCTGCTTTGAGTTTGAATTGGGCGCCTTCTCAGCCTGATTTATTTTTTGAAATTGTGAAGCTTGTTCAGGAGCGGATAAGTAACGGCCGTTTAAACAAGGCTGTTCCCGTTTATCCATGGAAGGCTCGCTTAGATCGACCGCTTGATTTAGCGGATTTTCTTGATTGTTTTGTGGAAACTTCTTTTGGGCAAACACCTTACTATCTTCGTATTGAAGAAAAACAATTAGTCGGACTTACTCCAGAGCTGCTTTTTTCTTCGTGCGAAGGTCGAATAGAAACTCAAGCTGTGGCGGGAACTGTGAAGGCGGCCGAGGCCCAAAGTCTTTTAGAGAGCGATAAGGATTTGCGGGAACATGAGTTTGTTTGCCAATACCTTAGTGAGAAGCTCAGACCCCTGGGAAAAGTTGTTCGCGATCAAACTAAGGCCGTTGTTTTTGGCAAGCTTGCCCATCTTGTGACTTCATTTAGCGCTAATGGAGCAGAGTTAGGTGATGCTGGGACTCTTTTAGAGAGTTTTCATCCCACGCCAGCCTTAGGTGTGGCCCCCAAAGACGATGCCAATTTGCATTTTCAAGATGAAATTCGAGAGAAGCTTAAAGTGAGCCCATTTTATGGTGCACCAGTTGGTTTCGTGTGGAAAAATCAAATGCGCTTTTGGGTTGGAATCCGAAATGTGATAATTCATAAAAAAGAACTTACCCTTCATACTGGATGTGGAGTGATTGCAGAAAGCAAGCAGCTTTCTGAGTGGAATGAGTTGTTGTTGAAACGAGAGGCTGTATGCAAAATTCTGAACCTAGCAACCTAGAACGTGCCAGACGCTTGATTGATGAATGTGCAAAATCAGGAATTAAAGAATTTTGTGTTTGTGCGGGGTCTCGAAACTCGCCTTTTCTTTCCGTTTTGGCTGGTGCCGAGGGTTTTAAAATATATTCGTTTAGCGACGAAAGAGCAGCCAGTTTCTTTGCTCTTGGCCGAATAAAGGACTCTCGTCGTCCTGTTGCGGTGGTTTGCACTTCTGGCACCGCTGTTGCCGAGTTGTTGCCAGCTACGATTGAGGCCTTTTATCAAAAACAGCCTCTGGTTCTCATTAGCGCTGATCGCCCTCAAGGCTATCGGGGAACGGGCGCGCCTCAGAGCATTGATCAAACTCGAATACTTGAGGACTATTGTGAATTGGTTTGGGATGTAGGCATTGAGCAGACGCCGCCTAATTTGTCGCAATATAATTTTAAGAAACCTCTTCACATCAACGTTTGCTTTGAAGAGCCTCTTATTGACGAGGAGATGCTTAATTGGGCTCCTGAGTTTTCTTCTTATGAGACTTCTACCTCCTTAAAATCTTCGCCCAAAGATCTTCAAAAGTTCATTTACTCTGATTCTATCTTGGTTTTACTAGGTGCGATTAGCCTTCAAGAAAAAGAAGCTGTGAAACGTTTCTTGTTGCAGTTAAAAGCTCCGATTTGGGCCGAGGCCATTTCAAACCTAAGAGAAGACCCCGACCTACAGCCTTTGTTGATTAAGTCGGGTGAACGTTTTCTTTCGAAAGTAACTTGGAAGCGGGTTTTGCGTCTTGGTGGAGTTCCTAGTTGTCGTTTTTGGCGCGATTTGGAAACCATGAGTGGCGTTGAGGTTATGTCCGTTAGTCGAGAGGGGTTTTCTGGTCTCTCTCGTGAGTCTAAGCATTTTGATGCCTCACTAGAAACTGCTTTAGATGTCTCCAAGGTCACTCCAGCTCCAGTGACCGATAAAGTTTTTCACTTGGATCAGCTTTTTAGGCAGCAACTAAAGTTGCTTATGGGCGAGCTTCCTTTGTCGGAAGTCTCTTTGTTGTCGCATTTGTCGCAGAGAATATCGGACCTAAGCTCGGTTTTTCTGGGAAATAGCCTTGTGATTCGTGAATGGAATTTAGGGGCTAGATTCAACGTCGGGCAGCGTGAGTATCATGCCAATCGCGGAGCCAATGGAATTGAAGGGCAACTTTCTACTTTTTTTGGAGTGAGCCAAGAGAAGAAAAATTTGTGTTGGGGAATCTTTGGGGATCACACCACGCTTTATGATTTAAATGCTCCTTGGGCCTTGCGTTTTTTAAAGCGGCAGCCTCGCGGAATTGTTTTAATCAACAATGGAGGAGGTCAGGTTTTCTCTAGAGTCAATGACCTTACACCTTTGTGGGCCAATCCAAGTGCTCGTTCCATGCTTGAGTGTCGTCATGAGATTAACTTTGAGCCATGGGCTAAAATGTGGGACTTAGATTATGTGCGGGTAGAGAGCTCGGAGCGTTTCCGAATTCCTCAGGATTCTTTTGTGATGGAGCTTCGTCCTGATCCAGAGCAATCCAGTCAATTTTGGAGAAGCTATCAAAAACTTTGGGAGTCGCTTTGATCTACGCCTTTCACGGTAACTTAGGTGAGCCCCAAGATTGGGCTGCGGTTTTGGAATTTCTTAATCACGAAGAGTTGAATGAACTCACCGGTGGAAGTTCCGTTGAGCTTTGGAACTTGTATAATTGCTTAGAGCACAGTATGGAAAGTTTTGCAGATAAAACCAATCTAGAGGCTCGCTCTAAAAAATCAGGGAAAAATATTTTGTTTGGCTATTCTTTGGGGGGACGTCTGGCTTTTCAGTGCCTTGCTCAGAATCCAAAGATTTGGGATGCAGCCGTGATCGTTTCTGCTCATCCAGGCTTAAAGGATGCTTCAGAGAGAGATCTTAGATTTGAGCAAGATCAGAAATGGTCCGAGGAAGTTCTAAAATTTCCTTGGCCCGAATTTTGGGGAAAGTGGTGCGAGCAACCTGCGTTGAAGGATTCGCCTTGGGGCGCAGATCGCCCAGAGGGTCCTGCGGAGGCAACTAGAATCGCTACTGCGATGGTGAATTGGTCTTTGGGGCGGCAAGAGGATTTGAGTTCTCAGATCGCTGCGTGCGGTCTGCCTATTTTACTTGTTTCTGGAGAAAATGATAGTAAATACAGAAAGATAGCCTCATCTCTATCTGCTTTGGCTAAAAA
>Ga0100403_1000318_pt1 | contig 45646 bp, 77 predicted proteins | sample CryGeymet201501t_FD_83663 | JGI IMG/M metagenome (GOLD analysis project Ga0100403, IMG submission 83663) | Groundwater microbial communities from Crystal Geyser aquifers in Utah, USA - Crystal Geyser metaG 2015-01t | ecosystem: Environmental > Aquatic > Deep subsurface > Groundwater | place...
GGGGGGGAGGGGTGGCGGGGGGGGGGGGGGGCCCCCCCGGGGAAAAAAGGAAAACCCCGCCCCCCCTAAACCCCACCACGACACCCCCCCCCCCCCCCCCCCCCCGGGGGCGGCTTTTTCATGGCCGCAAGGATCGAATAGATGAATTATCCCGCCACTGCCGCCGTGCGGCTTCTTTCCGGTGAACGCGAGCCCGTCCGTGTAGCGACGACAGCGAATATCACGCTGTACGGTCTCCAAACCATCGATGACATCGAATTGGCGGTTAACGATCGCGTGCTGGTCAAGGACCAGACAGACGCGCGCGAGAATGGTATCTACACGGCGTCGACGGGGCGGTGGTATCGTGCGGCCGATGCGTCGTTCTCGCGCGCGATTTCCGAAGGCGTAACGGTACAGGTCGTTTCCGGGACGACGCATGGTGGCCAGGCCTTCCGCTTTTCGACGCCAAGCCCGAATATCGGCGCAGACGAAATCCAGATCGCATTTTACCTTTCTGCGGATTTCACCGAAGTAGCGCAAGATGCCGTCGACGCCGGAATTTTGCAGATAGAGGCAGCGCGCGATGATGCGCTTGATGCAATCGTTGCTGGCACTGTGCTCGACGGATCGGTCACCCCGCCGAAGCTGGATGCAACGCAGGCCGAAGGTTTCCGGCAAGTTCTCAAGGACGACACCTTCGTCAATCTTCGGACGTGGTATGATGTCGAAGGCGGGTTCGCGGCCGGAGACAGCGACAAGATCGTGGCCGCGCTAGCTGGCGCTCCGTTTCGTTCAACGCTCGTCACGCCCATGGACCAATACAAGACGAGCGAGGCGCTGGGCATCACCCGCCAGCTAAACCTCAAGCTGCACGGCTCGACGATCCGCGCCGACTTCGCCGCCAACGACGGGGCCAGTCTTTTCCCGATCGCGATCCCCGTCGGGACCGCTGGTTCAGGGTCGACGGGCGGGCCGGAAGACTTCACCCCCGGCGTCAATGCGATGGTCATCGACGGCGGCCGCCTCTTCCTGAACGGAGGCGGTAACGCGGTCATCGACCTGTGCCCGGCAGGATCGCCGGCGGGGACCGCGTCAACTTTCCAGACGCTAATCCAGAACGGCACATACTCTGGTTGGGACCGGACGATCCGCTTCGGGTCGAATTATTCGCCGGGCCCACCTGCCACTGGCAACGAGGTGGCGTTCAACACCATCTTCAACTGCGATCTCGTCACAGGAGGTCCGGACGGCGTCTCCGTCGTCGAGTTCGACAACACGACGGATGGCAACCGGCTTCTGTTCTCCAAGCTGGCCGGCAAGGGCACGGGTGTCCTCGCAAATGTTGCCCTTGGCGCCTTCAACACGATGGTCACGGGAACGTCGATCGGCTCGTCGGATGGCGCGATCCGCATCGCCAACGGTTCCCGGATGCTGTTCGATGCGCTCCAGATCGAACAGTACGGCACGAACGCGCTCAATCCGAAGACGCACGCGCTCGTGCAAGGCCTCGGCTACATCTCCGCCGCGTGCATCTGGACGCGCAACAACTTCGGTGGGGGCGACGAAATTCGTCACAACATGGTCTTCTACAACGCGCGCGGCCATGTGATCGACTACAACCAATTCAACCCCGGCACCTATGATCCGGGTGAGACTGGCGACACCAGCGATATCTATTTCGGCGACGGCGGCGGCGGCCTTGTCGCGAAGCACAACGTCGTCGGGCCGAACAACTGGGCGCGCGGTACCCGGCCGGTGCTAAATGCTCCAACCGATGCCAATCGCCGCCTCAAAATCAAGATGGACGCGAACGCTCGAAACAACCGGGGCGTCTGGCGGCCCAGCTCGCATATCACGTTCCTGAACGGGTGGTCCGGGGCCAATGTCGAATTCATGGTTGACGAATGGGGCATTATCCATTTCGAGGGCGATCTGGTCGGCGGGACGACTGCGGCCAACACGCAAATCATGACGATGCCGCTGGGATGCCGGCCCCGCAAATTCATATCCGCGCCGGTCGTCAATACAGCTCTTGGCTTCACGTCCCTGAGCATCGCTTCGGATGGCGCGGTCTACATTGCCACGGCAGGAACGGCCGGAATTGCACTTGGGGCGCTTTCCTATGCGGTTGTCTGGCTTCCGGCCGAGGAATACGATCCGGGGCCGTAGCCTTGTCGGGGATCGTCACGGGCGCGGCTTGGCCGGCGATCCGGTAACAGTGGCCCCCGGCTCTACGTCCTTGGTCACGAGTGCACCCGCTCCGATGACCGCACCGGCTCCGATCGTAAGGAAGCGATCGGCCTTCCCTGGGAGGAATGTCGCGTCCGATCCAACATAGGCGCCATCCTCGACCTTGATGCGCCCGTTAAGAGACACGCGCGGCGCGAAGGTTACATAATCTCCTATAATGCAGTCATGGGCGACGTAGGAATAGATGTTGCAGTGAAAAGCCATCCCAATTTTTGCGTCGCATGTGACCATGGAGAAGTGCGAGAAGATCGCGCCGTTTCCGATGCTGACATTATCGCCAATGACGCTGTTCGGGGCGATTGAGTTGAAAAGATCGAAGCCGTCGCCAAGGCACATCTCGGTTTTCAGGCGGCGTATCTTCGGGTCGGCAAACGCGACATTGATTTCGAGGCCGGGTATCGTTTTGGCTTCATCGTAGGAAATCACGTCCGACCCGTGAACCTTCGTCCCGATCACATCCGGACTGTCATCTATGAAAACGACCCGCACGTCTTCATGCGTCGTCATAAGCGTTGTCAGCAGGAATCCGGCGCGGGTTTCGCGGGCGTAGCCGCCGGCGCTGTAAAAGGCGTACGTTTTCATCGGACAATCTACCTCCATCGGTGAAGCGATCATACCGCACGCGCACCACCACGCAAGGCGCTCTCCGGGGCGCCTTTTTTCATGGCCGCGCGCCGTGAAGCAATCCCCACAAATGGAGCAATGATATGAACGAACGCGCGTTCTTCAACGCCGTGCGCGAGAAGCCGTTTGGCGGCCATCTGTCCCAAAGCGCGGTTGACGGCATCCATGCGATCATCACTGCCTTCGGCATCTATGGGGACGACGACAAGCGGAAGCTGGCCTATATCCTCGCCACGGCGTTTCACGAGTCCGACCGCTTCAAGACGATGGAGGAATACGCCAGCGGCAAGGCTTATGAGGGGCGCAAGGACCTCGGCAATACGGTTCGCGGCGATGGCGTGAAATTCAAGGGCAGGGGTTTTGTCCAGCTTACCGGCCGCGCCAATTATCGGGACTGGACCAACCGGCTCGGCATCGATCTGTTGAAAGAGCCGCAGACCGTTTGCCAGAGGGAGATCGCGGCCCGCATCCTCGTCCAGGGAATGATGCTCGGCACGTTCACCGGCAAGGCCCTGAACCACTACATCAACTTCAACCGGTGCGACTACAAGGGCGCGCGCCGCATCGTCAACGGCACGGACAAGGCCGCGTTGATCGCCGGATATGCCGTTGCATTCGAGGATGCACTGGCAACCGCCAAATATGGCGAGACCGACCCCCAAACCCCCACACGCACAATTGACCCTTCACCGGAGCCGGAAGCCCCACAGGTGCCAGCCGGCACGAACAAAGCCGTGGCGGGTGTCACCATCCTCGGCGCTATCGCTGCGGCGCTCTATGCCGCCTGGGATTGGATAGGGAGCCTTTTTCAATGACCGTTGACCAGCCAACAGCAAATCCGACGAACAAACTCACGGCCGCGATGGTGGCCGGCGCTCTCGTCGCCATCGTACGCGCTACCGTCTCACACTTCGCCCCGGAATTTGACGACGAGGCGATCTGGGTTGCGATCACTCCGCTCGCCATCCTCGCTGCGGGCTACTTCATCCGCGACAAGGCGAACGTCTGATGTTCGGGCTCGAAACCATCCTGATCGCCGTCCTTGGAGCTATCGCGGCCGTCGCCGCCGCATTCTTCAAGGGCAAGTCCAGCGGCAAGGCGCAGGCGCGGGCGGAACAAGCCGTCGACCGGGCCAAGGCGATCTCCGAAGCCAGCAAGGTTGAAACCGAAGTCGCAGGCCAAAAGCCCGCGGACAATCGCGAGGATCTGAAACGATGGGGAAGGTGACCGTCATCGCAGCCGCGCTCTTGCTTGCCGCCTGCACAACGCCGCGCGGTTCCTACTGCGATGTCGCCAAGCCGGTCCGTCTGTCCCCGGCTGCCGTCGACGCTCTCAGCGATGCCGAGGTTGCTGCTGTCCTGGCGGAAAACCGGAAGGGTGCAAAGCTCTGCGGATGGAAGCCGTGAACGTCTGGCGCTGGGCGCTATGGGCCGTGGCCGTATTTGCCGGCGTCATGGCGTTCCTGCTGGTCTTCGACGCCGAGGCCGCCCCGACGCCAGATGCACCACCCAAGCGCCGCCCACCGGTCTCCATTGCCGATCTGACATGCGAGCGGCCTCCTGCGCGGATGATGATCGCCATCCGCAGGGACGGGCGGGTCATCGTGTCGTTTGTCGATGACAAGGGCTGTCTCCGCTGGCGGCCGTGGACGTCGATGGTGAGGCCACGATAACGGAGAGCCGGACGGGGTGCCACCCGCCGACCCTCCTGACCGAAACCCTGATACGAGGGCGCCGGCTGCATTCACTGTGCATCGTGGCGGTAAACGAATGAGAAATGCACCATGACGGGCGGCGAATGGGGATCACTCCTCGGGGCTATTGCCACAAATCTAGCCGTGATCGGTGTTGGCATTCGCTGGCTCATTACGCGGATGGACCGCAAAGCCGAGAAGGAGACTGCCCGACGCGATGTCGCGGTACAGGCCCGGGAGAAGGAGCAAGACCGGCTCCGTTCCGAATTGCGGGACTATCTCGAAAAGCGGATCACCGAGCTTGCCGCCATCGTCACTGATCAGCAGCGGACCATAAAGCAGCAGGAACACATGATCGAGGACTACGTGGCCCACGTCAACAAACTGGAGCGGATCATGGCAGCCGGTGGGTTGACGATTCCCGATATGATTGTCCGGTTTCCCCAGGAGCCAAGGTCGTGAGCGATTCCGATCGTCGTCGCCTGCGTCTCGGGTCCAATATCGCGCTATGCGCGGCGGCGGTCTTTATGGTCGCGGCGTTGATCGCGCTCTAAGCCTCTCGGCTATCGCCAGCGCCGTCGGCGATCACCTTCGCTACACGCTCAATCATGCTGTCGCTCATCGGGTGTCCTCTCTGATAGAGCGCGGTGGCACTTCACGGCGCTGATCCGCTGGGCATTGAGCCTGCCGCAGTCCCAATCGCAATGTTCAGTCCCGGCGAGCATACACATCCCGTCTGCCATGAGTCCGCATTCTTCTTCGATCTCGTCGTCGTCAAAATCGTCGTCGAGCATCCACATCTCAATCTCCATCGTTAGGGTTGCGGGGAGGGGCGCCACGACGCGGCACGCGATACCAGACCGTCCGCTTTCCGCAGCGCTGGCATTCAAGACTGACCGACGCGGCGATGTCGGTGTCAACCGCCGTGAACGTACCCCAGACGCCGTTATCGTGTCCGCCAGTGAGTTCGCACCACGCCTTGCGCCATCGGCCGGGCGAGCGGTAGCCCTCATAGACATTGAGGAATTCTTCGCCCGTCATCACCTTACCTCCGAACGCATGGCGAGGGGTGCGGCCCGCTGATCCTCAGTATGCGCCGTTCCGCCGAAATTCGTCATGTCATAGTAGGAGCGGAGATAGTCTTCATCCTCGGTTTCGGTGACATAGCAGGCGAAAATAGTCGACATCTCGAAAAATCTGCGATCAACGATCGTGACTTCGGACCACCGATAGCCAAAGACCGGGAATTCGCCATCAAGGTAACGTTCCAGCGATCGAAGACGCTGCTGTCCGTCGATCAGAAGGCCGTCATTCGGCGATCCGATAGCGGCCTGGTTGTAGGTGTAGGTTCCAAGGTCCAGCCCGAGCCATGCGCTCTCAAGGAATCTGATGCACTGTCCATCTGTCCAGACGAACGGGCGCTGCCACGACGGCAGCGGATAGCCCAAAACGGAGCGCCGACCCTCAATCTGGTATTCGCCGCGCTTTCGGTTGCCCATAGGAGCGGCCATCGTCGCGTCAAACCTTCTCCCGAGATTGGTCCGCTCTGGCATCAAACGTTTCGCGCTCATCGCACCGCCCTCTCTATCCATTCCCAGCCTTCGTAAATGTCGCCGCGCGCCCTGATCTGGGCATAGCGCTTCAGGCTCGACCACGACCGATGACCGGAAACGGCAGCGGCGTGCGGTATCGAAAGCCCCATCTCGAATAGGCGGCTGACCCCCTCGTGCCGCAGATCGTGAAACCGCAAATCCTCGATCCCGAGAACCTGACATGCCCGCGTGAACGCCGCGCCGATCGCGTCCGTCGTGTAGGGGAAGATCAGCGGGCCGGCTCTCGGCATCGATCGGATCACGCGCATCGCAGGCTCCGGTACGTCACACCATGTATCGTTGCCGATCTTCTCTCCCGGATGCTTCATGTCGCGGACAAGGACGCGAGAATGGGCTTCGTCCAGATCGGACCATGCGAGGCGGGTGATCTCTTCCTGGCGACGGGCCGAGAACAGCGCGAACACCGTGACCTTGACCATAGGAACCGTGGCGCGGCCGCGTTTGTCCCGGCCCTCGAAGCTGGACAGGATGGCGTCCAGCTCGTCGAATGTCGGGCGGCGTTCGCGCCTGCGACTGGTGGCGATCAGGCCGAGCCGTCGCATCACGGCTTGCGCGTCCCGCATTGCCTGCTGGTCTAGCGGATAATCCCATGCCGGCCTTGCCACGGCGAACACCGCCGCAAGGTGCGAGACATAGTTGCCGACCGTCTGCGGCTGGTTATCCGCGCTCCTACGCCGGGCGAACGCGACGATCTCCGGGCTCCCGACTTCCTCGCATGGAAGGTCCGCGATCGGGTCCGTCTGGATCGTGCGGAGCACTTGCGCCTTGGTGCGTCCGATCTGCTTCAACGATTCCGTAACGTACCGGTCGATAGCGACGCCAAGCGTCGGCGCCTTGATCCGGGCGCGCTCAAGAGCCCCCGGCTGCCTCAATTCCTTCTCGCGCTTTTCCAGCCAGATCGCGGCGGGTTGTCGGCGATCGAATGTCTGTGTCTCCCGATGCACGATGACGCCCTTTCGCTTGATCAGAATTTGCGCGCTATAGCCGGTAGTGCCATCGCCGCGTTTTCTCGCTATGATCGTTCCCACGATCCCCTCCCAATCGGTACGTCATGGAGAGGACTGGTACGCTACGTGTCGTACTCTGGCAATCTAGACTAGACATAACCGGAACATGCACGAGTTGACGACAAGATCGGGCGGCGGGGAACAGCCTGAATTTCAAGGGGAAGCCCGGATTCCGGAGGCTCGCCGCTTTGCCGTCGCGCCCATGATCGACTGGACCGACATTAAACGCCAAAGCCCTTGAATGCAAGGGCTTCCCGATCCTGTGATTTCGCTGTGACGTACCCAGCGACGTACCGGATCATGCCGCGACGCCCTTCGTGATTTGCTCCAGTTCCTTGCGAGCCTGATCGCGGGCGGTGTCGATATAGGCAGCGAGGTCATCGATATGGACGCCCTGGTGGGCTTTCGTGCTGGCCTCGGCTCGGATGATCGGCAGCTTGATTTCGCCTCGCGAGAGCTTGCGCCGGAACATCTCGATATTCAGGTGCGAAAAGTGATCCCGCCGCACGTCCTCAAGCGGGATGATCGCCTTGCCGTACTGCGCCATGAGGAGCCATGCGGTGTTCATCCTATCCCTCCTTCACGAGATCGCGGATGGCATCATGCGCCGCCATGCAGGCGGCAAACGATCGGCTTCCCTCGCCGTCATCCCATTGCTGGGCCGTGTCCTTGATGATCTCGGCGGCGCGGTTGTAGGCTTGGCGCTCGGCTTCGGTGATGGCGGCTCGTAAGCGGTCGATCTCGGCATCATTCCGCCGCAGCAAAGCCAGCGCATCGTCAAGGATGTCTTCGGGTCTCATCTCGCGATCTCCCTCGTGGGTGCATAAAGCCGGGCCGGTGGCAGTCTCGGCTTGGGTGGCCGGTCCTTCCGCGTTTGCAGAGAGTTTCGCCCCTGAATTGTCTGCTTCGGCTGGATCGCGCCGGAATGCTTCATTCGCTTCTGCGCGACCATCGCCTTTTCGGCTACGTCCTTCGCCGTCTTGAGCCGGTGGCATTGCCGGTGCGCCGGCTTCATGTTCGCTTCGGCGTTCTCGCCCCCGTTGATCAGGGCTACGACATGATCGGCATCCCAGTTCCGGTCTGTGATCGGCTGCGAACACAGGTGGCAAGTGCCGTTGTTGCGGTCTAGGATGCGCTGGCGAACGGTCGGCGGCGGCTTGTGGTCGTCGGAGCGCCCGCGCCATTCCTTGACGGATCTAGCCATCGATCCCGGCCTCCATTTCCTCGGCAAAGGCGACAGCGAACCGATCGGCCGCGATGTCCGTCGCGATCTCGTCTCGCGTCAAATCCGCAAGTCGGTCCTCGATGGTCGACCGCGCCCGTGATCTCCGGGGGATGCCTCGCAACAGGGCAATCAGCAATTGCCGTTCGTCCAACGGGGTCAGCCCGGAGGCGAGGGCCTTTTCGTGGGTCAGGTTCATGCTGCGTCCCTCAGCCAGTTCTGATATTCGAGTTCCATATTCTTGAAGGCCCGAGCGGCCCGTTCTTCGTGGTCCAGCATGGCGCGGCTTTCGACACCGCAACGCTGGCGGATGAAAATCGCGGCTCCATCTGGATTTTCGGCGCCGGCCCACTTCTGGAAGCCGATCTCGTTGCAGAGGATACCGGCCTTCTTGGCGAGACGACCGCCCTTGAAGCTGTCGTTCTGCGCTTCATTCAGGCGGGCGATCGCCACCCATAGATCCCGGTCAGGTAACGGGGCGCCAAGCATCCTCAGCGCCTCGTCCTGTTGCTCAAGCGGAACCTCAAGGACCAGTTGAAGGACCTTGCGGCCCTTCACTGTTCTCCAGTCCGCATATCGGGCCTTGATGACGCGATCTTCGGACATGACGATTACACCCGATCGTATTCAGCCGGCGGCGGATTTCGCTCGTCGAACGAACCGCCACTTGCCGCCGCATATTCACGAGCGCCGTCACGCTGCGGGCGGTCCTCAAGCGGCCTCTGGTGAGACTGGTTCAGCTGCCGCGTCGGAGCCCGAACGCGAAGCCCCTGCGTCTGGCGCCCCTGAAACTCGGTCCAGATCGCAAAGAGCGTAACCCGCTGCCCCAGCCAGTCGTCAGTCTCCGGGCCGAACAGGCCGCCGATCGTCGTCGCGTTGGTCTTGTTCAGGGTCAGGCCCTTGTCGATCTCATCGAAATAGACGATGGGCTTGGTTTCGTTGTCGGCAAAGGTTTCCATGCGAACATCCTTGATCGTCAAGGTGCGTTCGCCGCCGTCGAGGTCCTGGCTGCTCAGGTACTTGGAAGGGAAGACATTGTTGATATTGACCATTTTCCATCTCTTTCCGGGCGATGCCCTCTGATGCTGATACTGGTTTTTGCCCGCTACTTGCTTCTGGCGACGAGATAGTCGTCACCCATTTCCAGATGGGCTCCTGGGAATTTCCCGGCCTCCTCGGCCATGATCTGTTTCGTTAGGTTCGACGCATCGATCGGCTTGCGAACCAGCGTGAAAGCGCCTTGCGGAAGCTGGTCGACATCATCGATGACGACGCTTTCCCGCGCGCTGCAAATGGATAGGGTGGCGACGGGTATCTGGCGCTTGTCGAGGTCCGCCGTCTCCAGAAGAGACATCGCCAGCGCCTTCCGGGCAGCTACCCGTCGCTCAAGCCGTGCCTTCCGCTCGCGAAGGTCGGCTATGATGGATTTCGTGCCGCTCGCCATTTCCTCGTCGGATCGCCAGTCGAGGAACAGCCGGGTCAGAATCTTGTCGAGGTCGGTTTCGCCTTCGATCGTATCGGCGCGCAATTCCTCGTCGCCAGCCAGATCGGGGTAGGCTTCGATCAGCCGCGCGATGGTGGCGCGAACCCGATCGGCGTCCAGCTTGAGATAATCAGCCATTGGTCTTCGCCTTTCGCGTCTGATAGAGTTTGATCGCGGCCCGCCGCCGTTCGGCCGGGGTGTGTCGCAGATGGTTCCGCAGATACCGGAGGCGCTCGAATGCCTGCCGATGGTCCCGGCGCTCACGCGATCCCCGGATGGCGTAAAGCCAGCCATCGATGAAGATCGCGAGCCGCCATGTGGCGCGGTCGGCCGCCTGTTCCCGTGGTGAGACAGCCCCGGTCATTGGACGTTCTCCCCGTGGCCACAGATGCCTTGAAGCCCGCTCGGCTTCGTCTTCCAGTCGAGCTTGTTGATCTCGTACAGGGCGTCATCAACGGCGCTGTCGTGGCGGTAGTGTTCAAGCGCCGCGCGGGCTATGCGGAGCGCCTTCTGCATCGCTACGATCCGCTGCTTATCGGTGCGCCCGTTCATGGCTTGGGCTCCGAACGGGCGGCGTCAGGCAGGTGTTCGGTTTTCGGGGCTTCTTCGACATCCAAGTGTATCTGGGCACGTTCTTCGCCAGTCAGTTCGTCGGCTTTTGGACCCCAACTTGTATGCTGGCGAAGGACACCTTTAGCGTCCCACATGGCTGCGACTTCACGGCCTTTCGGGCCGAGCATCTGCCTATACGCCATCATCATATACCGGCGATCAGTAGCCACCGCTCCCAGCCGTTTGATTTCGGCCTTCGCTTCGGCAATTATCGATCCCATCCGCTCGATCTCCACTCTTGCCTCGGCTAGTGCTGTGTCGGGCGGGGAGGCGAGAGCGGGACGGATGCGGCGCTCGTAGTCGGCTTGGGCTGCGGCTTTGGCGGCTTCGACAGATGGGAATTTGCGGGGGCATGTCTCACCCGGCAGCCCCATTGGGTCCTGCCCCTGCTCAAACCTGAACATGAATGCGCCAAGCCCGATCTCGAAATACAGAGAGGGCAGCGGGTCATCGTCGTCAGGGTCCAGCATCACGATCTGGTATTCACCACCGAAAGCGGGCGCGCGCTCCTTGGAGCATCGTTTCCATTTTTCGACGGGCTCCCACTCCAGCGGCTTGATCGCCACCGGCTCCACGATCTCGCCAGCAAGGGCGGACAGGTCCGCATCCTGGCTATATTCGGGCGTGCGAGTGACGCCATGCTCGTTTAACCACTCCTCAATATCGCCCTCGATACGAACCAACAGGTTACGGTCCTCGTTGGCGCTGACATGGCCGCGCAGCCTGTGCAGGTATAGACGAGATTTTAGCGCTTGCAGCGCATCTACCGCCGTTGGCGTCTTGCTCTCGCTCATTGGTCTTGCTCCCGTGCATCCGCCATTCTGGCGGGACGGGCCGCGCCAAACGCCTGACGCTGTGCAATGCGTTCGCGGGCATCGCCCTCGGCATCATCCTCCACCCGACGAAACTCGCCGTAGGTGGCGTCGCTGATCGCGTCCGTGAGCGGGTGCATGATGTCCGCGAGACTGATCGCGTCGTATGTGCCGGTCTCGCAGATCGCCTTGATCAGCTTCCCGAACGACAGGGACAGGCTTGCCGCCATGCCTTCCGCCGCGCGCTGGTTCTGCCGAAGCTCGCCGGGCGTCATGGTGTCGAAGCGGATCGACTGAGCGCTGTCCATGTGGGCAGCCTGAATGGCCGCGATGGTATCGAGGAACGCCGCGTTCATGACTTTGCGCTGCGGCGTCACGTAGGGCAGTTGCGGGTGGACGTTCATCGGGATCTACTCCGCTTTGGTGGGTTGAGGGGAAAGGGCGGCGTCGATGCGCGAGAGGATGGCTGCGCCGCTACCGGTCTCGCCGAATTTGTCGTGCAGATACTCGATTTGCTGCTTGGCATCACTCAAGAGCCGGCGCAGCGCCTCCACCCTTGCCTGTGTCTCTGCATGTGCGTTGACTGCGGGGGCGGCGGCGAGCATTTGCTGCCATTGGAAATCGGGAGAGCCGATCCGGTTGGCCGCATCATCGCCTTCCTCGATATAATCGTTGGCCCGATGGTAAGCCGCTCTCATCTCCTTCGTCAGATCCACCGGCACCAGCTTGTACTTCGGCGTCTGTTCGGTTGCGCTCATTGGTCTGGCCTCTGATTGCCATCGACAACGAGCGGAACGTCACGCCAGACGTGCCCGCCCGAGGGTCGGTCAAAGCGCTGTTGCAGCACCATCTCCCGCTCCATCACGGCCGGGTGGCCCGGCATCAGAGGAGCCGGCTTCAGAGTGAAGCGAAGGCCCATCGTTGGGATCAGTGTCTCGCTCATTGGTCTGGCCTCCTGTGGGGTGTGTCTGGCATTTGCAGCTCGGCCGGGAGGGGCCGAGACACAAAGGTCAGAAGGGAACAAGCAGGTCTTGATCGGCGGTCTTCGTCAGCCTGATCTCGTGCATTTCGCCGATCGGCTGAACCATCGCGCGAACTGACTTGAGGACGTAAAACCGCTGGCCCGGGTTAAGACGGGCGAGACGCGAGGCTTCGGATTTCGCTTGCTCAAGCGTGTAGTGGCGCATCGTCGGGGAATCACGGTTCGGGTTCCAAACCATCCAGAAACGGTCTTCGCGATCTTCTTCGGCCATCACTCTCTCCTATTGCTGGACATCACTGAGCGTCATGACGACGCGGGGAATGCTGTAGATCGTCGCGTAGGCAGTGGCGAAAATGCCGATGGCGATGAACACGGCGGCAAGCAGGCCGATGGCGCGGTCGCTGATTGCATGGCGGGGCGGGTGATTGGTCATGGCTGGGCTTCGTTAGACAGATTGAGGCTGAATTCCTCGTCGGTCAGGATCGCTCGGACGAGATCGGCAAGTTTGTCAGCCGACGCCGCATCTTCGCCTGCCGATTGCGCGACCTTCTCGGCGAGAGAAAGCAGCTTCGCGCGCTCCTCGGGATAGGTGCTAAACGGCTTGGCGGATGGGGGCGCCTTCACAGCCCGATGTTCCTGCCGGTTTTCGGTCGGGCATTCGCAGCTGAATCCGTGAAACCGAAACATCTCCTCGCCTTCCGGCATCGTCTCGCCGCACAAATCGCAAACTGAATTTCCGCTCGGGCCCATCTTCATCTCCTTGGCGTGGTGGGGCATTCGCGCCCGGTGGGTCATGGGCGAAACGTGATCTTGAACGGACCATCATCAAGCTCACCCTCAATCTCGACCCGTTCACCATCGGCGATGTGCTGAGTGAGCCGGGAGAGAGCTGCGCGGCGTGTCGAGCGTTTCCCGTCGACGTAGCAAATGGTCATGCTTGTCTCGCCATGGCCGGTGACATTGCTATTGTCCCGGCCTGATCCGACGCGGCGGACGCGAACGCCGTAAATCTCAGCGTCGACATTGCCGAGTGCGAGGAGAGCGCCGGTCGGTCCATTCGCGGTGATGTTCATCTGTCATCTCCTTCGGTGCGGTTGGCTTGCGTTTGGATTAGGGGTCGATGCCCCTCGCAGGGTTAGGCGGCGCGGACTTGCTTGATGAAGGGGTGCGGCTCGCCACGAGCCTCGAGTACCGTCCAAATTTCCTGCATGGCGAATGCATCGGAGAGATACGCTTCGCTTGTGGGCGCACGACGGGAGCGGTCCTCGGCTGAAAGAAAGCGGCTGCGAAGGTTGTCGCTGCTCATCTTGCTGTAGGTGTCGCGGTTCAAGGTGGTCATCTTGCATCTCCCATCGGGTGGTGTGGTGCCCCTCGGGGCGGGTCATGCGGGGAAGCGACTTCCGTCAGCGTGCATCCAGCGCCACTGATCGGCCTGTCGCTCCAGTTCTTCGATACGATCGTCGGTTAGGTCGTCGTAGTAGGTGTCGGCCAAGCGGGAGATTAGACGGTGCAAACGGTCGCCCGGTTTGACCACATGCGTCTCGCGCAGATACTCGTCTGCGACTGGGTGAAGGGTGAGTCGCATCACGCCGCCTCCGCGCAGATCATCGTGCCGCGACCGTGGTTCTTGCCGCCGCAGGAGCACTCGCATTTCATGATGCGCCCGGTGGCGTTCATGCAGCGGGCATCGCACTCGTGCCGGGAAGGGTTCGACTTGTATTCGACGGTCCGCTCAACCGGGAGGTATCCCTGCCATCCCGCGCCAGCGACGAAAAACAGGGCGGACTTGTCTGAGTAACCGAAGAGCTGGCCTCCGCGCTCGCGAACACCGAGCAATTCCGTTTCTCCGTTGAAGTGCTTGATCGCCATCGTCTCGGCTCCATCAGTGCCCCTCGGGGCGGGTTGATGAATTAAGGGATAGTGGGTTTCAGCCCACGTGTCAATGGGTTTTGACCCACAAAAGATTGACGGCGCATTTTTTTTGGGGCACAAACGAAAAACCCCGCCGGGTTAGGGCGGGGCTCACAGGGTCGGAAGGTCGAGATGACGGTGGCGACCCAACTGCTTCAATGCGGTATCTGCTTACCACCGGGCGCGAGAGCAAGCAAGCCCCACTCCGAAAGACCGAAGGGGTTCTCGCTGTCACCTAACCAGGGGTGACAATTAGTAGCGGTCGATCGTTGGCGCTGGAAACGACCAACGGGCCTTGTGCGGCGGACGGCTCCGGCAGTCAGGATCGTATCGGGTTGGAGGCTAACCCCGGATGCTTTCGAGCACGGGGCTTAGTCCTCCTATGCCCTGAACAACGAACTCACCAGCAGTCAGAACCCTTAGAAAGGTAAGCGTATCAGGGGGCGCGAAGCTGACGGGCGCGATGGCGAGGAACGATTGACTCGATATGCGCAGCCCATTGAATCTGAACATCGCGGATCATCGGGCCATTGATGCTTTCGAGATCGAATAGCCCGTGAGAGCTCCCGCGAAGGATGCGCTTCAAAAGAACGCGGCCGTCATGAAGCCCGACGATGCAAGTCTCCCCGATCATATCGTCAGTTGGTGCTTCATTTCGTTTAGAATAAAAGATAAGAGACCCATCGGTGATGAACCCCATCGATAGGCCAATTACTTCAATTGCCACAGAATCGGACGTGGCGCCTTGTGGTATAAATACACGTCCCAACTCGTCTTGATCGCGGTCAAAAAGCACTTGGCCTCCGGTATCCGCGCCGACCCGGCCGACGAGCGGCACTGTTCTTTCCGAAACTAGTTCTTCATTTAGAAGTTCGTACATCGGAATGCCTAGAACGGTAGCAAGAGCTTTGAGCTTGTCAACGTGCGGCACCTTCCTTTTACGCCGCATTTCGCTGACGTAGGTCGCGTTGACCCCAGCCTTTCGGGATAATTCGGCCATGGAAAGGCCATGAACCTTACGTTCCCGCTCGATGATGTCGTGCCATGAATCGCTCATGGCGTTTTCCTGCATGGTGAATAAATCGTTGTCACGTGGGTTGTCGCCCATTGACGTATGGGTTTAAGCCCACTATGATCCTCATCATGCTTACGACCCCCGATCTCATCGCCCGAATTGAAGCTCATTGCGCGGCCGTTGGCATGTCGCCGTCGACCTTCTGTCGGAAGACCGTCAACGACGGGAAACTCTGGGCGCGGCTGACGCAGAAGAATGGCCGCGTGACGATCGAGACATGCCGCAAACTCATCGACGCGATGCCGGGCGAGGCGGGGCCGGCGAAAAAGGGGAGGGCCGCCGCATGATTTATTTTGCGCAACAGGATGGCGACACGAGCCGCGTGAAGATCGGGGTCACTGGCGACCTTGCGGCTCGTCTTTTGCAGCTTTCCCGCGCGGCCGATGGTGAGATTTCCATCATCACTTCCTGCGACGGCGACTATCAGCTCGAAACCAAGGTCCAGAACCGCTTTGCCTATCTGCATCTCGGCTACGAGTGGTTTCACGTTGATGACAGCCTTCGCGATTTCATAGAGCGCGTCGCCTACGGCATTCATCCCGCCGCCGCCGTTGATGATCTCGACGCACCCACTGGCAGCATTCGAGGCCAGTACGGGATGAGCCGCGCAATATACGCCGTCGCCATCCGCAAATCAGACCGAGGAACGGGAGCTGCGGCATGAACACAACATTCGATGACATCGGGAAAGTCTTTCCTCCGCGTCACTCTGGCGATGTTGCCGCATATGACGAATCCGACCTCCTCGCCGGGTTCCTTGAATATCGCGATGACGATCCGTCCCCGGGCGAAAACCGCTCGCCGGCCTATCGCTGGGGATGGGCAAACGCGCGCCATGACATGACCAAAGAGGACGACGGCTTCAATCATATTCGCTTCGCCTTTATCGCCGCCTCCCGTCCCTCCACGAACACCGGGAGGGCGGGAGCGTGAGCGCACCAACGAAGCCGCTCGGCGGCAAAGCCTATGGCAGCATCCCCCACCTTCCGAAGTCTCGACTGGGACCGGGGGATCATTTCATCCATCCCGGACAGCAAACCATCCTGACCGAAAAGGCGAGGGATCGTCACGATCGGATCATCGTCACAGAGAAACTGGACGGGTCTTGCGTCTCTGTGGCCCGCGTCGACGGGCAGATTATCGCAATCGCCAGAAGCGGCTATCTCGCGCAATCCTCGCCTTATGAGCACCTGCAACATTTTGCGGTGTGGGTTCGCGAGAACGAATGGCGCTTCGCCGCCTTGGGCGACGGTGAGCGTCTTTGCGGCGAGTGGGTCAGCATGGCGCATGGAACGATGTATCGGCCACTCCCGATCCCGTTTGTTCCGTTCGATCTGATGGACGCCAAGGGCCGAAAGCCCCACGACGAAATGCGCGCCCTTGCCGACCTGTGCGGGTTGATCCCTGCCTTTGTCATATCTGACGGGCCTCCGGCGCCGGTCGAGGACGCTATCGCGGCAATAGATAGCGGCGGGTTTCATGGTGCCATCGATGAGGTTGAGGGATGCGTCTGGCGCTGTGAGCGCAAGGGTAGGTTTGATTTCATCGCGAAGTTCGTCCGACACGAAAAGCAAGACGGGAAGTATTTCCCGCAGATCAGCGGCAAGCCTCCGGTCTGGTTCTGGCGTCCGGAGCCACGCCCATGAACCCGCTCGCACTGTGGATATTCGCCGGCATTGTCGCGATCGAGATTCCGTTCGTCATCGCCTTTTCGGCATGGATCGATCTGCTCGACGGCCACCCCAACACCAAAGCGGAGGACTGAACGATGGGCATTGATCCGAAGACTCTGCGGCCGGGTGACATCGTTCTGGTGCGGGGCGTGTTCGAAATCGGCGTCGTTCGCGTCGGCGGCTCGTGGCGTTCGTTTGAGTGCGTCAAAATAGTCCACGTCGAACCACGCCCTATCGAGGTAGGGGATACGGTGAAGCCGGCCTACGGCGCTGCGATCTACAAAGTCATCGCCGTTCATGATGGCGAAGCTTGGCTTGCTAGTCGATTTGGAACCACTCTCGCGCCCCTCGCCAACCTCCGCCACGCCCCTCATGACACCAGCACGGGGGAAGGGTGATGACGCTGCGCTACGGATCGGTTTGCAGCGGAATAGAGGCCGCTTCAGTGGCTTGGGCACCATTAGATTGGTCTCCGGTGTTCTTCTCTGAAATCGAGAAGTTCCCGTGCGAAGTCCTGGCGCATCACTATCCCGATGTCCCGAACCTCGGCGACATAACGAAATTCAAGGAATGGCCGGATGCAGATATCGATGTTCTCGTCGGCGGAACTCCGTGCCAATCCTTCTCCGTCGCGGGACTTCGCAAGGGACTTGCTGACCCACGCGGGAACCTCGCGCTCACCTATCTTGCCATTGCTTACCGCTATCGGCCCGAGTGGCTGGTTTGGGAGAACGTCCCCGGCGTCCTGTCGTCGGACGGCGGGCGGGATTTTGGAGCCTTCCTCGGGGGCCTGGGCGAACTCGGGTATGGGTTCGCCTACAGAGTGCTTGACGCTCAGTACGTCCGAGTGGACGGAATGGAGCGGGCCGTCCCGCAGAGACGACGGCGTGTGTTCGTTGTCGGACATTCTGGAGACTGGCGACGTGCCGCCGCGGTACTTTTTGAGCGCGAAAGCCTGCTCGGGCATTCTGCGCCGCGCCGAGAAACGGGGCAAGTCGCTCCCACCATCCCTAGCCGAAGCCTTGGCGGCGGTGGCCTCGGAACCGACTTTGACTGCGACGGCGGGCTCGTCACAAGCACCGAAGGCGTCAGCCACTGCCTGAACGCAGGCGGCATGGGCCGACAGGATTACGAGACCGAGACGTTCGTCGCCCATTCCCTTCGCGGTGAAGGCTTTGACGCCAGCGAGGATGGAACGGGCAGGGGCACGCCGTTGGTGCCGGTTCCATTCGATACGACTCAAATTACCAGCGCCGCGAACCGCAGCGTTCCGAAGGTCGGCGATCCTTGCCATCCGCTCGCTGCTGGAGCGCATCCGCCGGCCATCGCCTTCAATCAGGGGGAACTCAGACATGCCGATGCCTATGAAGCCGACGCCAGTGCGACGCTGTCAGTTCTGCGCCAATCGGTTGGAGCGGAAGCGTTCCGCGAATGGGTCCTTGGAATCCTTGTTGCACTTCAATCGCCGGAAGTTCTGCGGGCGTGGTTGCATGGCAAAAGCCTTCGAGCAGAGACCGAAGAAGGCAGACCCAAGCTGGATGACGGCGCACTACCACGCGAGGAAGACATTGCCGGAAGGCTGCTGCGCCAAGTGTGGCTCGACGGGCCGGACGGACGTGCATCACAAGGACGAGGACTGGCGAAACAACTCGCCGGACAACCTGGAGCGCTTCTGTCGGTCCTGCCATCTGAAGGAGCACCGTATAAAGGCGACCTGCACCGTCTGCGGAGCGCCCGTGAAGGGGCTTGGCTTCTGCGAGAAGCATTATCAGCGGTTCAAACGGCACGGCGATCCTCTGGCGGTGAAAGTGAACCAGCATACTCCGGTTGGGCAGTCCGCAGATTAACTCCAACAGAGTGCTCGCGCCTGCAGGGCTTTCCAGATGACTACCTGACGCAAGTCACGTGGCGTGGAATCTGTCCGCCATCGGACGGGCCGATGTACAAGGCGCTGGGCAACAGCATGGCCGTCAATTGTATGCGGTGGCTGGGGCAGCGGATCGAGCACGTCAACGCCATCGCTGCGTCCATCAAGTCGGAGGCCGCATAGATGCCCTCCACCCCCACACAGATCGGCGCGGACCTCCCCCGTGTCGGTACGGCGGCCGGAGCCATCCTCCTCCCGGCTTCGGTCGCCATCCTTCGGAGCATCCTGTCGGCATCCTTCCGGGCGCTGACGCGCGGTCGTGTTGTCGGCTTGTGTGTCCCTAAAGGGGTTCCCTGGCACCCCACCGATGAAAGCCAGGGACAGTTTTTCGATGCGGCTGCGGTTGATAGCCGAATTGGCCCGCCGTGCTTCGAGGTAGTCGAATTGGTCCGACCGGTTGCCGCCGTTCGGATAGTCGGAGCGCGGATTGCCGTCCGCTGCGCCGTGGTCGATCCGGTTCGCGCCGGCGTCTTGGAAAAGCTCAAACTGGTTTTTCGTCGCGTCTTCCATGGAAACCACCATGGAGGATGGGATGTCGCAGGTGTCCGAGAAATTGTCGGAGAACTCCGAAATGTCTGACGTGGCTGTCGCTGGCCAGATGCTGCGGGAAGGCTGGCCTATGGGGTCGGTCGGCGAGCGCATTCGCAACGCGGCGACGGTACTTCGCTGGTCATACAACCGCACCCGAGACGTTTGGTACGAGCAGGCCAGACGCATCGATGCTCACGAAATGGCGCGCCTTCGGTCCACGGCGGACAGGATAGGGCGGCGCGAACACGAGGCCGAAAGGCGAGCCCATGACGCAAGAGAAGAACTCGACAGAGCGCTCGCACTGGTTGCCTCGCATCTTGCCGCTGAGGCTGCGCAGGGCGATCGCGACGCGGCTTCTGCTCTTCGGAAGATCGTCGGCGCAATGGATATGGCCTGAGGGCTTTCCGCCGGCACCTGGGGCCGATCACGGCGAAGATAAGGGAGACGAGAAATGAGCGCAGTAGCTAAATCCGGTATCGAGAACTTCACCGACGCCGAGATCAAGGAAGAGTTCGAGCTTCGCGGCTTGAGTTCGGACGACGTCGATCCGGATATAGATGAATTCTCGGACAACGATATCCGCGATGAATATTTCAATCGCGAATTGGATCGCGCGGAAAGCGACTCCCGTGAAGCGTGCTTGCTTGCCGAGATGATCGCGGCAGGGGAAGCGGCGCGCGCTCTCGATCTTCTTGCTGAAATGCACCCCGGTCAATTCCAGCCCCATACTGTCGCGCGCATGGTTTCCGAGCGCAAGGCGGCTTGCGGGAGGCTGTTTTGATGGTCGGGTTTACGGTCGAAAAAGACGCCTTTGAAGGTCTGGTCAATCGGGTGTCGAAGGCGTGCGACACGAGGTCCGGGATTGTTATTTTGGGCCACATCAAGGTCGCCGCTGGCGACGGCGTGGTGACGGTTACGGCGACGAACCTTGACCAGACTGCGGAAGGATCAATTCCCGCTGAGGTCGCTAACGCGGGTTCGGTTTGCCTACCGTCAGGCCTGCTCGTGCCGTCGCTGAAAAAGACGCGCGGCGGCGAAGTCAGAGTGATGGCGGATGAACGCCGCGCCACGATCTTCATCGGCAAGGCACGGTTTCAGATGCCGGTATTGCCGACGGGCGACTTTCCCACAATGGAGATGATATCGGCGGGTGGGTCGCACGACTTCACCGTCCCCCGCCCTTTGTTGCAGGCCCTGCCGAAAGCCGTCGGCGTCTGCGCATCTACCGATATCACCCGGTTCTATCTAATGGGAACGTGCTGGGATGCATCGCCAGACGGGCTCAACCTGGTGGCGACCGACGGTCATAAGCTGGCGCGCGTCAGAGCCCCGGTGCCAGATGGCGCAGAGGGCATGCCAAAAATTATCGTGCCGTCCGCTCTTGATGAAATGGTCGCCAATCTCGGCGGTGATGATATCGGGGTTACGGTTTCCGACAGCTTCATTCGGTTTTCCGGCGCCGGCCTCGTCATCGCGTCAAAGCTGGTCGACGGGACGTTCCCCGACTATGATCGCGTCATACCGACCGGATGCGACAAGTCGGTGATCTTTGATCGCGGCGAGCTGACCGAGGCGGTGCGGCGAGTGTCGATCTACACGGCTGGCGAACGCGGTCTGTTGCTGAGCGTTTCGGATGGGGAGGCTGCGCTAGAGGGCTGGTCTCACGATTTCGGCGAGGCGATCGACAAGCTTTCCGTTGATGGCGATGATGAATTCGAGATCGGCTTCGCCGCAGGCAATCTCCTGGCTGTCCTGTCAAGCTATTCCGGCGACACCGTTCGGCTTTCTGCGTCCGACGGGCTGTCTCCGGCTATCGTCTCCGACCCCCTCGACGAAGATCGTCTTACGGTCGTCATGCCCTACAGGACCGCCAAGCGGATCGCGGAGGCCGCATGACCATCTGGTATCGCTACTCCGAAGAAACCCGCGCCCTTATCCACCGCATGGCATTGCAGGGGGTTTGCCTGCGGGAAATCGCACTGGCAACAGAGAAGACCGCAACGCCCATGACAACGAAGGCGATCAGCGGAGCGCGGCCATATCGGGAGGGCAAGGCCGAACGGCTCAATCATCCGACACCCGAACCATCACCCGAACCCGTCAAGGATCATGTCCAGTACGGCCGGATGGTCATCCGCAAGGCCACCCAGCGCACCGGCATTGAGGGCGAGTGGATTCCCCCCGTCTCTATCTCTGCTGGTGTGGAATGGGTGGCGTGATGGAGGCGATCAAGCGCGTCGAGGTCATCGGGAACTGCACTCTATACCTAGGGGATTGCGGAGAGATACTGCCGACGCTCGGTAGGGTCGACGCCGTGGTGACTGACCCGCCGTACGGGCTCGGCGACAAATGGCAGGGCGGAAAGGCAAATACGAAAGCTCGGTGGAAGCTCAATGACGGCGGCGCGAATATGGGCTGGGATGCGTCTGTTTCGACGAATAAGGTCTCGCTCGCTATAGGCATGGCTTCTCACGCTATCATTTGGGGCGGCAATTACTACGATCTGCCGCCTGTCCGGGGATGGCTCATCTGGGACAAGATCGTTCGGGAGTTCACAAGCGGCCATGTCGAGATGGCATGGACGACGCTAGACCAGCCGACGCGCGCGTTTAACTTTTCGCACGGCGCTTTGGCAAGCGAGGGAAAGCAGCACCCCACCCAAAAGCCGGTCGCCCTGATGCAATGGTGTCTCGGGTTTCTCCCTAAGGCCGAAACGGTTCTCGATCCCTTCATGGGCTCCGGCACCACGGGCGTCGCATGTGCTCGCATGGGCCGTTCCTTCATCGGCATCGAGCTTCACGAGCCCTATTTCGAAGTCGCCTGCGAGCGCATCGAGGGCGCCTATCGGCAGGGCGACATATTCCTTCAAGCGGAAGGGGAGCCGAAGGGCGTCCAGACATCGATATTCGGGGAGGATGCGGCGTGAGCTACACCCCCGACCGCGACCGCAACGCGATGTATGCGTTCGTCACGCCGCTCTTGCGTGAGCATCGCATTCGCTGCGGTGACATCAAGCCGATCACCGACGATGAACGCACATGGGCGGCCGAAGGGCCGAAGTCATGGCGCGACTATGCGGCGGCGAGGGAGTGCGCTTGATGCCCAACCACTTCACCGCAACGATCGACATGGAAACGCCCTCCACTGTGGACGAGCAAACCATGCGCAGGGCTATCGAGCGGCTGGCCTCGGAAGCCAACGGGTGGCCGAAAATCCGCAAGGTGGTGGTGACGCAGACGCAACCGGAAAGGCTCGTCTGATGGGTATTCCAGCCGCGCAATATCGCGAGATGACAGGGGCGGCTCCGAAGCCTCGGAAATACCGCAACACGCCAGTCGTCGTCGACGGCGTTCGCTTTGATAGCAAGCTGGAAGCCGCGCGGTGGGCTGTCCTGCAACAGCGCGAGATGGCCGGCGAGATCGTCGATTTGAAGCGACAACAGCCTTTCATCCTACGCGCCCCGAACGGAGAAGTCATCGGGAAATACGTCTCTGACGCCTCGTATTGGGATGTGACCGCGAAACGGCAGGTTGTCGAGGACTGCAAGAGCAAGGCGACGATCACCCCGATGTTCCGCTGGAAGGCGAAGCACATGCGGGCTGAGCACAAGATCGAAATTACCATCGTGGAGAAAGCAAATGCATGACACCAATGGCGCAGCATTCGTCGACAATTCCGATGAGACCGAAGAAAGGATGCAGGCCACTGCCGAGAAGATGATTGCGCATCTTCACGGCGAAAATTTGCACGAGGATATCGGCACGGTTGTCACCGTTCTAGCGGCGCTCATTACGACGGTCTCGGAGAGCGAAGAAGAAGCCATGATGAACGTCGGCTACGTGGTCGGGTTTCTCGCGGATGAATTGCGGGATCGCTCATGGGGCACGGTCCAATGACCATCCGAGCCCGTCACGAAATCACATTCGCCGACTTCTGGACGCTCTATCCCCGCAAGCAATCGAAGCGCGCGGCCGAAAAGGCATGGAAGCGGGAGATCAAGGCCGGTGCCGATCCGCGCGAGATCATGGAGGGCTTGCGCCAGCAGCTTCCCGGCTTCGCCCGCAAGGAAAAGCAGTTCATCCCGCACCCGTCGACATGGCTCAATCAAGCCAGATGGGAAGACGAGGACATGCCGGGCGCGCCGTCGCAGGCATCTACCTACGCCGCGCAACTGGAATCCGCGCACAGCACAATCGGAAACATGCTTTTCGGAGACGAGAATGGGGCAGATCACGACGAGCGCGAATACAGCCGTTGGCACTAGGCTCGAAAGCGATCTGACGCCGGCAACGGATCGTCAGATTTTCGACGAGCTGGAAGCGTTGTTCCTGGCATTCAACACCGATGCAGAGCGCATGGGGACGAAGCGGGTGGCGCTGTATATCGATGCTTGCCGGGGCGAGCCTGTCTGGGCTGTCCGCAAGGGCATCGCCAGCATCCGCAACGGCCATGACGGCGGCAAGACGACCGACTTCGTGCCGGCAACCATGCGGCTGTCGCGAGCGGTCCGGGCGCAATCCGAGCACGCCCGCGCCATGGCGGAAAAGCGCGCTCGTGAGCATCGCCAGATTGCGGACCAGCGGGCCGCGCTGGCCGAGATGAACGCGCCGCGCGAGCCTGTCTCGGAGGAAAACCGCAAGCGCCTCGACGCCCTGCTCAAGCGCACGTCCGGCACCCTGAAACCCATGAAGGAGCCCTCACATGGCCGCTGATTATACAGACCTGATTGCAAGGCTGGAGGACGCAGGGTGATGTTCGCGGCGTCCTACTCACACACACAGCGGGGCATAGAGGCGCGTCATCGCAAGGCGTCGGCCGACCCTGAGATTATCGAGCAGCGCCGCCGCTATGAAGAGCTGCGGCGGCAAGAAGCCGAAGAGCGCGAGCGGGCCGCAAACCGCCGTGAAATGGCGGAGATGGCAGCGCGCCTCGCGAGGTTGGAGAGGATCGAGGCGAAGCGCAAGGAAGAACTCGCGACGGCGCGGAAGCTCATTGAGGCCGAAGGCCTTCAACCCCGATCGCCGCAAATGGTTCGGATCGCGATGCGGATTTGCAAGGCGACTGGCTATGCGCTGGCGGACGTGAAGTCGGATCGCAGGAAACAAGACGTGGTGCTGATCCGGCAAGCCATCATGTACTGGATCGCGCGGCTTTCGGGGAAATCGCTTCCTGAGATCGGCGGATACCTAGGCGGGCGAGATCATACGACCGTGCTTCACGGTATCCGGAACTATCCGCTCAAGCGGAAGCGCGCGGGACGGTATCTTCGGCTGCTCGACACGAGCGGGCGACAACACGAGGACGGGGGATAGCATGGCGGCAAAAGCGGCGAGGAAAAAACGCGACAAGGCCGGATATGACGGTGCGGTCATTGTTGATCGACCGGTCAGGACGGGGTCCAGCAATCGCATCGAGACGCAGAGCGTTCGGTGTCAGCCGGGAACCTTTGAATGGCGTTATGGGGCCAAGGGTGACAGCGGGGACGACAAGGCGCTCTATCTGGCCGGCGCGCAATTCGCGCGGGTGTGGGAGCGTGCTGGCATCGCGTCGGCTGGGCAATCGGGTGTATCGGATTCCATCGGCGGTGACTGGAAAGGCGTTCCCGATGCGCGGTGCGTCGCGCTTGACGAGGTCCGCGAGGTGACGAAGGGTGTGGGCAAGCTGGCCAGCGCCCGGCTTCGGAGCTATTGCGTCGAAGGGCAAAGGACGGGGGACATAGCCGAGGCGTGGAATATCCCGCACCGGGACATGGCGGCGGTCCTCGCAATGGATCTTCGCGCACTGGCTGTGCATTATCGGTTTTTGCAGGGCGGCCGGTATTGACCCGACTGGCAGAGACCCCTATAAGGAAAGCCTATGAGGCGCGGTGCGCCCGATAGGATTTGCGTATGGGTCGGGAAGTGCGAGAGCGCCCGGCCTGATTTGATTCCAGAAGGAATACCATGCGCCTTTCGTCATCATCTTCGCTGAGTTCGCGCTGATCGCTTTTGCGGTCGGCGTGTATGCGGAAGGTGGCGCTGAATGGCCGGCAACTGGTCTCGAAAACCAGGCTATCCGAAAGGATAAGGGTTCGATTCCTTCACCTTCCGCCAATGGTAGGTTGGCAGAGTGGTAATGCGGCGGCTTGCTAGGCCGTTGAGGCCGGAAGGCTACGGGGGTTCAAATCCTCCACCTACCGCCAGTTTCGCCCCCACGGGGCACATATACCGGGCAACCGGTAGAGGCGGGGCCACTGGTCTCGATGCAGTAACCAATCTGCGAACAAAGCCGGGTACGCGCCCGGCCCGCCTCAATGAGTGTGCCAGAGGAAACGGTCACTGCGCTTTGACGCACACCCCCTCTGGACGAAGTAAACACCGGGTAGGTCCTCTGTCGAAAGACATGCTCCCGGTGTCAGTCTTCCCCGCCGAAAGGATGCGTCCTTCGGCCCCTTCGGCCCCTTCGGCTTCCGGGCCGGAGCCCATCCATGCCAGTCAGGGCAAGCAATCAGGAGCGGCGGTGTGTTCGGAACGATACTCCCTTTCATCGGCCGCGTCGTTGGTCCTTGTGACTGTGATGGAAACCCGGCGATGGGTGACGAAGAAGCCTCACCCCGAAGGGTGGTTGCAGAATCGAGCGTTCAGCGCTATAAAGCCTACGAAGAGCAGACTTATAGCGTTGTGCCTTCTAGCCCCGGGCGGCTCATGTTGGAGCCGGGGCTGCGCTGGCACTTCTAAGGCCCTTGGGATTGCCGTCCCTTGGGCCTTTTTCGTACCAGGCTTCTGCAACCCCGCCTTCACGTGCGGGCCATGAAGCGACAGGGGTTGTGATGACTGAACGCGAAGCATGGCATTGCCCCGGCTGCGGTAAGACGCACGCCCCCCCATGTGGATACGTGTCCGGAGCCTGCGGTCCCCTTTGGCCAGCGTTCTTATGTTGGTTCGCCCGCCAAGGTTTTTCCTATCGAGCCGCCTGTTCCGCTGTGGCCATACACCGTGAGCGGCGGCAGTGTCGTCAACGACCATCCTATCTCGGGTTTGGCGTCCTGGAACTGAGGGAGCCGGCATGATCACCGAGGCCATAACGGATCTGATCATCCTCGCCTGTAGCATTGCCAATCCTGACGTATGCGAGCGTCACGTCATCGCCAGCGATCAGCCGGTGATGTCCTGTGTCATGGCCTCGCCAGCACTGGCGGCGGAATGGGCGGGTGCCCGGCCGAAATGGCGCGTGGAGCGCGTCGAGTGCCGCAAGCATATGGCGGATGCGTAGGGTCGAAAGAATTTGATGACGGACCAAACCAAAACCGCCGGCAGGCCAAGCCTCTACAGCGAGGGTCTGGCTGACGCGATCTGCGAACGCCTCGCGGATGGCGAAAGCCTGCGCACGATCTGCTCCGGGCAGGACATGCCGGACAAGGCGACGGTTTTCAGGTGGCTCGCAAAACACGACGAATTCGCGACCAGGTATGCGCGCGCGCGGGAATCTCAGGCCGATGCGATCTTCGATGAAATGCTTGATATCGCGGACGATGGCGACAATGACTGGATGGAGCGCAAGGGGCCGGATGGCCAGTCTCTAGGCTGGCGCGAGAACGGGGAAGCCCTTCGCCGCTCGGCTTTGCGCGTCTCGACCCGGCAATGGATGGCGGCCAAGCTTCAGCCGAAGAAGTACGGCGACAAGGTGACAAACGTCCACGAGGGCGGAGACAAGCCGATCGAGACCCGCGACGTGAGCGACATCGACCGCGCCAAGGCAATAGCTTTTTTGGCGACGAAGGCGAAGCGGGCGGGTGGCAACGATTGACGCAACCTAGGGTATGTCAACGCGGTGGTTCGCAGGGCAAAAATGACATCCTTTCCCCGGTTAATGCCAATCGTAGGTTGAAATGGACACCCTAGCCGACCTTCGAGACCTTCTTGCCGGCATGTCGGACTCCGACAAAGCCGATCTGGATCGCACACTTGCGAAGGAGCTGACGGCAAAGTGGCTGCCACAGGCTGGGCCGCAGACTGGCGGCTATTTCTCGGATGCCGATTTGCTTCTGTATGGCGGGGCTGCGGGTGGCGGCAAGACGGATCTTCTCTGTGGCCTCGCGCTCATGGAGCACGAGCGCTCTGTTATCTTCCGGCGCCAATCGAACGATCTTGATGGCTTCTGGGACCGGCTGATGGAAATCAGCCAGGACAACCAGCGGGCCGATAGTGTCAAGAAGCGCGTCATCACCGATGATGACCGGCTGATTGAATGCGGGCATCTGGAAAACCCCGGCTCGGAACGATCGTGGCAAGGCCGGCCGCATGACTTCATCGGCTTTGACGAGGGTGCGCAGCTCACGGCCTACAAGGTCAACTTCGTCCTGGGCTGGCTGCGATCGGCATCGGGGCGGCGCTGTCGTGCTGTTATCGCCTCGAACCCGCCGATGGGTGGTGATGGTCAGTGGCTGGTGGAATGGTTCGCGCCCTGGATCGATCCCGCGTTCGGAAATACGGCGGAACCCGGCGAATTGCGCTGGGCTGTTACGGTGGGCGACGCGAACGAAATCCGCACGGTCTGGGCCGATGGGCCTGGAAAGCACGTCATCGACGGTGTGGAATATGAAGCGCTTTCGCGGACCTTTATCCCGTCGAAGCTGGATGACAACCTGTATCTGAGGGATACGAACTACCGGGCGCAGATCAACGCGATGCCCGAGCCGTTGCGCTCCCAACTGCTTTATGGCGACTTCCTCGCAGGCCGGACGGACGACCCCTATCAGGTCATTCCGACCGAATGGGTTTTGCTGGCGCAGGACAGGTGGCGCAAGAACAGGGACAAGCCGAAAGGGCCGATGCTTCACATGGGCGTGGACGTTGCGCAGGGCGGTCCTGACGCGACGACGATCGCGCCGATCTATGGCGTTCGTGTGGACAATATTGTCCGGGAGAAGGGCAAGGACACGCCGGACGGGCCATCTGTGGCGCTGATGATCCTCGCGCATCGCCGCAACGAATGCGGGATCACGATTGATCTGACCGGCGGATGGGGTGGTTCGGTTTGCGATCATCTCAAGACGCACCATGAAATCGCGGCGGAAGCGTTCATTGCCTCGGCTGGTTCGCAGGCAAGGACGAAGGACGGAAAACTCGAATTTCTGAATTGCCGGGCCGAGAGCTGGTGGCGGCTGCGCGAGGAACTTGATCCCAGCGCGGAGCCGACTATCGAGCTGCCGCCCGATCCGCGATTGCAGGCGCAACTGACCGCGCCGACATGGAAGTTGCGCGGCAAGTCGATCGTTGTCGAGAGCAAGGATGACATCCGCAAGCGGCTCGGGTCGTCGACTGACGAAGCCGATGCGGTGATCATGGCGTGGTTTCACCGGGACCGGAGCCTGGCCAGACAGATCGTGAAGAAGCGCGGCAAGGAAAAGGCGCGCGGTAACGCAGACCCCCTTTCAATGTGGAGATAATCTCATGGCACTGACCCCTGTCCTCGCGCGCGGCAAGACCGGCACTGCGGCAATCAATGCGGCGATGGAAGACCTCCAGACGCTCGACGGCTTCACGGTCGCGACCGTCCCGGATGCGGCGGCGAATGAAGGCAAGATGATTTATGTCTCGAATGGCGCGGCCGGGTCCCCGTGCCTGGCCTATTCAGACGGGACAAACTGGCTTCGCGTGCTTCTCGGGGCTGCCGTCGCCGCTGCGTAAGGACCGGCTGGTAAGTGCGGACAGAAATCGCCCCGGCGTCCTTCCGCGACCTGTCCTATATTGCGGCGAACATGCGGCCGGAAGATCGCGCCGAATGCGAGGCACAGCTTGGGCCGGTCCACTACATGGATCTGGCGCTGGCTCACTTGCGGGACCACGCCTACGTCGCCCTGGTCGACGGGAACCCGGAATGCGCCTTCGGGGCGTGCCGTCTTCTGGGGGATCACCTCTGGACGGCATGGAGCTTCGGGACGGCTCGCATCGGCAACGCGATTCCCGCCGTGACCCGCCATGTCCGCCGCGTGATGACGCCGGATATTCTCGCGACCTCGGCAACACGAATGGAAGCGCGGGCAATGGCGACGAACGTCATGGCCTGTCGCTGGCTCAAACTGATGGGCGCGGCGGAACGCTGCGATCTGCCGGGCTATGGGCGCGGCGGGGAAACCTTCAAGCTCTACGATTGGACGCGCTGATGTGCTTCTCTTCTCCGAAAATCCCGGAACCCAAGCCGCTTCCGGCTACACCCACGCCGGATTCCGATGCGATCAAACTGCGCGAGCGGCAGGAGGCGGATCGCCTTCGGCAGATGTCCGGCCGCGCCGCGACGATAAAGTCCGATCTGTCGCCATCCGATGTGGCCGGGCAGAAGAAGGTGCTCCTCGGTCAATGAGCGACGTTCGTTCCATCAACGCGCTGCGCGCGGCGCGCGACAATGACAACAGTCTGTTGTCGCCGATCGAATGCCTGGAAGATGCGGTGCAGGATCTGCGTGCGGAAGAATTCCCCTGCAACAAGTTGATGGTGCTGTGTCTCGACGATACCGGGGGAAATTATTCCTCCCGGTTCTACGCGTGCAACATGCGAGCATCCGAGATGCTGGCATTGTTTGAGGCGATGAAGACCCGCGTCTTGCGAGATATGGGGTATCTTTCCGAATGACCTCCGAACTCGCCCGTGACATACTCTCTCGCCAGAGCGAGCTTGAGCACGTTCGCAGCATGTATGAAACGGTCTGGGAGCGCGTTGCCGACTTCGTGTCGCCGGATTCCCCTCCGATGAACTGGCGCGGCGGGCGTGATGACAGGTCGAACCAGGCTGAGCGGGGGGAGCGTCGCAGCGCCCTTGTCTATGACAATACAATCACGTCGGCTGTCGATCGGCTGACCGCCGGACTGGAAAGCCTGATCACGCCGCAGAGCGAGAAATGGCACGGCATCTCGACGGCGGCGATGGATGATGAGGAGGATGAAAAGGAAAAGGAATGGGCTGAGGGGCTTCGTGATTTCCTGTTTTCGATCCGCTATTCGGCGTCGTCCAATTTCGTCCCCGCCATTCAGGCGGTCTATGCCAATGTGGTGAAGTTCGGCCCGGCCTATCTCTATGCGGAAGAGGCGTTTCGCGGGACCATGATCCGCTATGCTTCGATTCCGGTCAACGAAGGTTTCATCGCCCGCAACCGGTGGGGCGAGGTCGATATCTTCCATCGGCGCTATGAGCGTACGGCGCGCGATCTGGCGCAACTGGTCGGCTATGAGAAGCTGCCGAAGGCGATCCGCAATCTGGTGGACGATCCGGCAAAGGCGCTGGAGAAGGTCTCCATCATTCAGGCAATCCAGCCTCGAAACGAGCGCCGGACATACGATCTGGCTGGCGAGCGCGTCTATCTGGACAGTGAATTCGTCTCGTATCACATCGTCGAAAGCGAGGAAGAGGTCGTCAAGGAGAAGTCTTTCGGGACATTTCCGATCGCCTGTTTCAACTGGCGCCGATATGAGGGGGACGTTTACGGCACCTCGCCCTGCATTCAGGCGCTCACCACGGTTCGCGAGTTGAACGCGGTTCGCCATTCCGGGCTTCGCGCGCTGCAACAGGTGACAGACCCGGCGACGGCATCCCATGCCGATCTGGATTATGTTCCGGCCCTCAATCCGGGGGCGAACTATGAGGGGCTGGTCGATGACAACGGACGGTTGATGATTCAGCCGATCAATGTAGGACAAAACCCGACCTATGCGTTCAACTATGCGCAGGAGCGGGCGTCCGATGTCAACGACATGCTCTATGTCAACCTGTTTCAGACGCTTGTCCAGAATCCGCAGATGACGGCGACGGAAGCGTTGATCCGGCAAGAGGAAAAGGGTGCGCTGCTCGGCCCGGCCGGCTCTGTGATTCAATCCGGTTTTGCTACCAATCTCGATCGGGAGCTGGCGCTGCTGGAGGACAAGGGCCTTTACGCCGACGGGTCGCGGTTCATCCCGCCGGCCAGTCTGCAAGGCAAGGCGATCCGCGCGACCTTTACCAGTCCTCTAGACGTGCTGCGCAGGGCGGCGGAGGCGCGAGATACGATGCAACTGGTGCAGAGCGCGATGGGCATGGCTTCGGCTGATCCTTCCGTTATCGACAATATCGACAGCGACGAAGCGTTGCGGGTTATCCAGAGCGCCGGTCGCACGCCGCAACGGGTCTTTCGTGGCAAGGAAGAAATCGGGAAGCTGCGCGAGGACCGCGCCAAGGCGCAACAGGCGCAAGCCGGCATGGCAGCTATGGAACAGGCCGGCAAGGTTGCGAGGGACGGTGTTCCGGCGGCTGTGCAGGCCAAGGAGAGCGGCCTGATGGACGGGATGATGAACCAATGATTGGAAGGGCTGGATCATGAAAATCAGGTCAACCCGGCATGACGACACGAGGGTGATTGCGCCGAATATTGCGGCGATGTTTCTTGCCGCCAGAAAGGAAGCAAACCTCAAGATGAAGGAGGGCGGATTCCCGCCCCTCGCTTGCCCTCCTGGGTATTTTCTTGATGTTCCAGAAGTCAGTCAACAGGCGTCGAGACACGCGGACGCCGTTCGCAATCGTGAATCGCTTCGGCAGAAGATGGACGTCCCTGTAGAGTATACGGTTTCTATGATCGGGGATGATATTGTGAGCATGGCGAGTTGGTGGGATCGGCGTCCGGCATGACATCCCGCAAGATCGCCACGGCGAAGGGTGTCAGCGGCAACAAGAGCGAGGCTGAACTTCGGCAGGCCAAGGCCTTCCAGACGCTTTTCAGTGGCGGCGGCAGCCGGGAAGACGCGGAAATCGTCCTGTCCGAGCTTGTTGCTTTGACGGGTTTTTTCCGCCCTCCGAACTACGCCGAATGGATCAAGAATACGGGAACGCCGCAGGGATTTGAGCTGCATTGCGCGCTACAGGCGGCGCGTGCCGAGCCGATCCGGGCCATCCTGAACCATCTCAACATGAGCGACGAACGCATGGTCGCTCTTGAGAAGGCTGCGCGGGAAGCGCGGAGCTAACACCTCCAACAAGGACACAAATCATGGAATCTGCGACCGAAGGGTCCGTGGACGCGCCGGCTGTTGCCGATGCTCCGGCGGGCACCCCTGACGTTCAGCCGGAAGCGGTGGACAACGGGTCAGCCACCACGACCGATAGTGATCCCTTTGCCGGTCTTTCCGAAGGCACCCGGAAGTGGGTCGATACCAAGGGCTACAAATCGCCCGAGGACATCGCGACCGCCTACATGAACGCCGAGCAAAAGCTGGGTTCGAGTGTGACGGTTCCGAAGGAGGACGCGCCGAAGGAGGAGTGGGATAAGTTCTATTCCCGCCTTCCCGAGGCAATGCGTCCGCCCGAATCTCCCGACAAGTACGAGTTTACCCGCCCGGAAGGGCTTCCCGAAAATCTGCCCTACAACCAGGAGCTTGCCGACACGTCCAAAAACTGGATGCACGAGGCGGGCCTGAACGGGAAACAGGCGCAGACAATCCACGACAAGTTCGCGGGCTTCATGGCTGAGCAGCAAACAGCGGCGCTCAAGGCGCAGGCCGATGCCGTCGAAGCCACGCACGCGGATCTGACGAAGGAATGGGGACCGGTCGAAAGCGAGGGCTTCAAGGCGAAGTCCGAACTGATGAACCGGGCGGCAAGGAAACTCGGACTGACGGAATCGTTCCAGAAGGGCGGCCTCGTGCTCCCGGACGGCGCGATGACCGACCCGCAGTTGGCGAAAGCCCTCTATGCGGTCGGCGAGACGATGTTCGCGGAAGACACGATCGGCAACGATCCGGTGGCATCCGGCGGAAATCCCTTCAAGCGGGATGCGCGGAATGCGCGGGATGTCGCCGGCATATCGGCTCTTGTCAAAAAAGACCCCGAACGCGCCAAACGGCTTGCCCGTGAAGCAGGCGAAAACCCCATGGATTGGGGCCTGCGGTAGGCCGGGCGCATCTCTCAAGGTAAAATACAATGGCAGACGCTTTTACTCGCATCGTTGATGCGATCGTTCCGGCAGTCCATGCGCGATACCAGTTTGAGGAGTCCGTCGAGAAGATGGATATCTTTCAGGCCGGCGTCGTGTATTCCGACACCGACATCACCTCACGACTGGCAAATGGCGGCTATTCCGTCGACATGCCGATGTGGCAGCCGCTGCCTCGCATCGAGAGCGAGCCGGTTAACGACGACCCCACGGATCTCATCGAGGTCAAGAAGGTCACGTCGCGCAAGGAGCGAGCGGCGCGCAACATCCGTGCCCAGTCGTGGGGCATCGCCGACCTGACGAAGATCATCGCCGGGGACGATCCCGAGCGTATCGTCGTGCAGGAACAGTCTGACTACTGGCAGTGGGCCAACAAGCAGACCCTTCTTGCGATGCTCAAGGGCATCATCGCCGATAACGTCGCCAATGACGCTGGCGATCTTGTCTTCGACACCAACGCGTCGATCGGCGATCTCGATATCGTCGATGCGGCGTATCTGATGGGGGACCGCGCAACCGAATTCAAGGTGGCGTGGATTCACTCCAAGCAGGCGCAGAAGCTGCGGCATCTGAACCAGATCGATTATGTCCCGGCCGGGCAACAGGGCGGGCCGGGCATCGAATACTGGAACGGCGTCCGCCTCGTCGTCGATGACGAGATTCCTTCTGTCGCGGGCGCTGGCAATGCGGAGTTCACCGGCTTTCTGTTCAAGCCGCGTGCAATCCACTGGGCGGAGCTTCCTGTGATGCTCAGCGGTGGGCCCCTGGAGTTCGATCGCGTGCCGCGTGCAGGTCACGGTGCTGGTGTGACGGATATTACGGCCCGCCGGCATTTCGTTCCGCATGTGAAGGGGTTCACCTTTGCGGGAGTGCCGGCCGGTGACTTCGCGACCGACACCGAACTGGCTGCGGCGACGTCTTGGGATCGTGCGACGACCATCAAGAAGCACGTTCCGTTCATCGCGCTTCGGACCACCGAAGCCACCGCGTAAGCAAATTGGCGGAGTCACTACGGCTCCGCCAATCCTTCTTTTGGAGAATGCCGATGCCCTGGCCAAAAGGTAAGCCGCGCAAGCCTGTCAAGCAGGCGCCGCAGGAAGACGCGAGCAAGGCAATTCCGGCGCAAATGCGTCGGCGGCGATTCCCCACGATGGAGGCGGCTTTGGCGGCCAAGGAGCATGTCGTCATTCACAACCAGCTCGGAGTTCGACGCAATGTCATTCGCCGGTCCAAGTTTCTCCCGACGCCGGGCTGATCGATGGCAACCGTAACCCCGACTGACATCGCCAACATGGCGCTTGGCCTGCTCACCGAAGCGCCGATTGACAGTCTCGACGACGACGACAGGTCGGCCCGGATGCTGCGGCTGCACTACGAGACGACGCGCGCGGCGGAATTGCTGAAGCGGGTCTGGGCGTTTGCCATCCTCACCGCCGAAGTGGACGGGGTCGAGACGGGCGATCCCGCCTATCCCTATTCGTTCACGTTGCCGGCGAACTGCCTGCGGCCGCTGCCGCCGACCCATGACGGCGATCCGGCCGGTGTGGCGCTGGATTTCCGGGCCGAAGGCGACGCGCTGCTTATGCGGACGGGTGGCGCACGGCGCATTCGCTATATCGGAAATCTGATTGATCCCGGCGACTGGAATGCCTTGTTCACCGAAGTTTTTGCCGCCGCTCTTGCGATCAAGATCGCGCATTCCGTCACCGGGAAGGCTTCGATGATCGAGGTTGCGCAGGGCGCCTATGACAGGGCGGTGCGCGAGGCTCGGCGGGTGAATGCCATCATTAAGATGGGTAGCGCCCCGAGCGGCCTGTGGGAGCAAGCGCGCGCGGGAGTGGTCTATGGGTCCGGCTATGCAAGAACCGGACACGGGAGCGGCCTGTGACGCTTTACCCATCGCAGGACAGCTTTGTCCGAGGGGAGATTTCACCTCGGCTTCACTCCCGAGCCTCGCTGGATCTGTATCGTTCGGCGCTGTCGCGTTGCGAAAATTTCGTGACCCTTCCGCATGGGGGCGTCCGCAAGCGCGGGGGTAGCCAGTTTGTGGCTGCGATAAAGGACGAATCCAGCTCGGCACGTCTCGTACCCTTTAAGTTCTCGTCCACTCAAGCCTACTGCCTGGAATTCGGCAACCTCTATATCCGGGTTTATGCCTATGGTGGGTTCGTCGTCGAGATAGCCGCCCCCTGGACGGAAGCGCAACTATCCCGACTGCAATTCGTCCAATCGGCTGACGTAATGTGGGTGGTTCATCCTGGAATCCAGCCGCACACGGTTACGCGGATTTCAAATGCGTCTTGGTCGGTCGATCCCGTTACGTTTCTTGACGGGCCTTTTGAGGCGGTCAATGCCGATGAAGCGGTTACGGTGTCGATCGATTCCGCGTCTGGAACGGCGACGATCACCGCAAGCGAGGCGCTGTTTAGCGCCGACGATATCGGCCGCCTGTTCCGTATCGAACTGGACAGCTACGAGGGAATCCCGCCCTGGGAGCCCAATGGCAAGACGGGGACGGCGACATATGTCCGCTACGATGGCAATGTCTATCGCGTGATCGGCGGAGGGTCTGGTGTCCGCTTCGGCGCAACGCCGCCGACGCATTTGAAAGGTGTGGAGCCTGACGGGGCGAAGGTTGCGGACTCGGCCTATGCGGGGGAGATTGTCGGCGTTGATCTGGAGTATACGCATTCCGGGTTCGGCGTGGCAAGAATTTCCGGGTTTGCGAGCGCGACTGTCGTAACGGTCGCCGTCATTACGGTGTTCCCGTCTCAGATTGTGGGGGTTAACTCGTTCCGGTGGAGCTTCGATGCGTTCCGTGACGGGTTCCCGTCTTCCGTGACGTTATTCGAGGAACGCCTGTTCTACGCGGCTGGCCTGTCGATCTATGGGTCACGCACCGGGAGCTTTTCCGAGTTTGCCGCAGGCGAGAAAGACGACGACGGGTTGGAATTCCGTCTGGCCTCTAATGAAGCGAACGAAATCACATGGCTTGCTGACGCGAACGGCTTCCTCACGATTGGCACGACCGGGGGTGTGCGCGCCCTGTCCGGTTCGGGGATTGACGAAGCGCTGACGCCATCGAGCTTCAAGAACCGCGCGTCGTCGACAGCCAAATGCGCGCTGGTCCAGCCGATCAATACAGGCAAGGCTTTCATCTACATCAATGGGGGGAAGCGAACGGCTTCCGAAATGGCGCTGAACCAGTCAAACCAGTTCGAGAGCGCTGATATATTTCAGGTGTCGGAGCATATTCCGAAAGCTGGCCTCGGGATCGTGGCTGCCGGCTATCAGGACACTCCAGATCCTATTGCATGGTTTGTGATGGGCAATGGGGAGTTGTGCAGCTTTACGTATCAGCCCGATCAGGAGGTTCGCGGGTTCCATCGGCACCGCCTCGGCGGTGTATTCGGGGCGGCTGATTACGGGCAGGTTCTCGATGTGGCTGTGACGCCGGGGCAGACAGGCTCCGACGATGTCTGGCTAATCGTGAAGCGTACCATCGGTGGTCTGACGAGGAAATATATCGAAATCCTCCAGCAGCCGTTTGAATATGGGGACGCGGCTGATGCGTTCTGCGTCGATAGCGCGTTGACCTATGCCGGAGCGGCGGTGGGGACGGTAACGGGGCTCGGCCATCTGGAAGGTCAGGCCGTGGAGGCGCTGGCGGATGGCGTCGAATATGACGGTCTTGTAGTATCCGGCGGTGCGGTAACACTTCCTGGCGGTGTGACGGCTTCAAGGATCACGGTCGGCCTGCCGTATGTCGCCGAAGGCGAGACGCTGGAGCTGGACGCGGGTGGGCGTGACGGGTCCATGATGGGTCGGCGCAAGCGGGTTTCCAGCGTGTATTTCTCCGTCATGGAGACGGATGTCGCCCGACTGGAAGTGTCTTCGAAGATCAAGAGCCGATGGGAAACGGCGCGGCTCAATACGCACGCGCCTGTAACCGGCCTGTTCACGGGAACCATTCCTCCCGTGATGATTGACGACTCATGGCAAGGCAATGCGCAGGTGCGGTTTCGCCATTCCGGGCCGAAACCTTGCACGATCCGCGCCATGACCCCTGCCTTCGATTCCGAGCCTTAGTCGAGCCAAGCCCAACTTCGGCGGCGCTGAATATCGCAAATCGTGATGTTGCTCACACCAAACATCTTGGCGACATCGCCCTGTTTCGCAGCACCCTTCATGGACCGTATCTGACGAACATCGGATACTGTCAGTTTCGCGGCACCGCATCGTTCACCCCTAGGTGCCGTCCCGTGTGTGACAGTATCGCTCATATTCTCGCTTCGGGTGGCCCATCGCATATGAGTAGGGTTTACGCATAGACGATTGCCGCAGTTATGCGCGGCATCGTGAGAAATCGTCGGCGGCGGCCCGTTCATCTCTTCGCATGCAAGACGGTGGGTGCGGAAGTTTTTGCCATCAAATCCGACTTGCGGGTAACCGCGTGCATCGGCGCTGTATGGCCAGATCAGGCAGTCCTTGCCTCTATGAGGAAGGACAACCTCCCGAAAGAAACGGAGAACCTCTCCATGTACTCTCTTCGGCTTGACGGGATTGGTGCGGAAATGGTTGCTATCTTTAGCCATGATGACGGTCCTATCGTCGCTGTGGTCAGAGCCCGCCCGAGTGTTACAGCACTTGGCGGGCTCGCTGATTCTACATTTGTTCCCATCTCCAGACAAGATGAGGTGGGCTGATGTGCTTCGCCGCCGCCGGTATTATTGCGAGCCTCGCGGGGACCGCCATTTCTGCGGTTGGCGCCATCGCTCAAGGCCAGCAGCAGCAGGCGCTTGCGAACGCGCAGGCCCGCTCGCTCGAACAGCAGGCGGAGGCTGAACGTCGGGCGGCGGCATTCGAGAGCATGAAGGAACAGCGATCACAGAGTCTCGCGCAATCGGCGGCGCGCGCTCAGGTCGGTGCATCCGGTGTTGGGTTTGAAGGCTCTCCGACCGAAGTCCTGACCGCCAACGCGGGGCAGGGACAACTCGATCTACAGGCAATCCAGTTCGGATCGACGATACGCCAGAACAACCTTCGCACTCAGGCGGATATCTCGCGGATGCAGGGCAAGCAGGCCAAGGTGAGCGGCTTCATCAACGCCGGTTCCGGGCTGATCTCCGGCGTGTCGCAGCTATACGATCCGCGCAAGGCCGCCCGCCTTGGCGCCAATCCGTTCGCATAAGGCCGGCTGATGGCTCGCATTCCCGTTCTTTCCGCCCGCCGCAATCTCGATGCGGGTTCGCCTGTCAGCTATCCGTCCGGCTCGCCGGTCGGTGAGGCATTGCAGGGTCTTGGGCAAAGCGTTCAGCGGGCCGGGGCATTTGTCCAGCGACAGAACGAAATCGCCGACAACGAATTCGAGGCCATCGCGGCGGAAGCGCAGAGACAGCGCGATGCCGTTGACGCTTTCGATGCAAATCAGGGCTTTAGCCGTCTGAAGCTGGCGACTGCCGAGCGCCTTCCCGAAATCCAGTCGGCAGTTCCCGCTTCCGGGCTTGGGCTTCACGACGGCGCGGTCGCTGCGTTTGACGAGAATTCGCAGAAATTCCTTGCCGGTGTCCCGGATGGCCTGATCAAGGAGAAAATGCAAGCGCTTGTCGAGACGGAGCGCATGGCGTTTTCCGGGCGGCTGGCGATGGCTGAGCGCGACCAGCGCAATGGCTGGTATCGCTCCGGTCTGGAAAAGTCTGTCGCCACGGGGCAGGAACAGGTATTCAACGACCCCGCCTCGCTGGATGCGGCCCGAGATGAAGCCTTGCGCACCATCGATGCGTCTGGCCTGCCGGAAGCCGAAAAGGAGGAATGGCGGGCCAAGGCTCGGCAGGGTCTGGCTATCTCACTCGCTGAACGCGAAAAGCGCGACGCTTCTGCGGCTCCTGTGGTTCCGTCCGATGCGGCGGCTCGCCTCGGCGTGGCAGGCGCCGTTCCGATCAAGGGGCCAGTGGGAGACATTATTGCTGATGCGGCGCTCAAATATGGGCAAGACCCGCTGGCGCTGGCGACTATTGCGCGGCTTGAGAGCGGTGGGAACCCGAACGCAAAGAACCCACGCTCAACGGCCGGCGGTCTTTTTCAGTTCATCGACTCAACCGCGTCACTTTACAAGCTGCTGAACAAATTTGATGCGGTCGAAGCGTCAGACGCCGGGGCGCGTCTCTTGCGCGATAATCGGAAGGGATTGCGCTCCTCGTTGGGCAGGGAGCCGAGCATCGGGGAACTATACCTAGCCCATCAACAGGGGTTGGGAGGCGCGCGTAAGCTTCTGGGCAACCCGGGGGCAAAGGCTGTCGATATCGTTGGCGCGGATGCTGTTCGGTTGAACGGCGGCAATTCCGGAATGTCAGCCCGGCAATTTGCCAACCTTTGGGTCAAGAAGGCCGAAAAGGTCGCGGGGAAAAGTCAGGCGTCGGCATCAAAGACCGATGACGACATGGATTCGCGATATGCGGACCTCCCTTTCGATAAGCGGCTGGAGATTTATGACGGCCTTATTGCCGCGTCGAATAACGGCATCAAGACGGCGCAAGTCCAGGCGAAGGCGTCCTATGATGCCTATAAGGACCGCTTTGAGCTGAATATCCTAACTGGCGCCGTGGATTCCGATCAGACGATCCTCAATGACCCTTCCTTGATGGATGGCGACAAGTCGAGCCTGTTGCGTACATGGCGGGCGCAACAGACCGAGGCCAGCCAGACGGACATGGCCATTCAGGATTACCTCGCGGGATCAAACCCGAACTGGAATCCGCTGGACAGCGCCGACACGGCAACGGCGAACAAGGTCTTCGATCGCCTCTCGGAACTGGTGTCAACGCCTGAACAGCGTCAGACCGTTGTCGATGATTTCGTGCGGCGAACCGGGGTCATTCCCAATTCGATCGCGGCCGATCTTCGGCGCGGGGCGTTTTCGGAAGACCCTGCCGCGCTATCGCAGGCGATGGGTGAGGCTGCCCGGATTGAGAAGCTTGCGCCTGAGTCATTCCAAACCATGTCGAGCGGCGGGGACTTGCGAAAAGACCTCGCCAGCTTCCAGCATCTGGTCAACAATCGCGGGTTGTCTGCCGAGGATGCCGCGCGCCGTCTGATCGAACGCCGGTCGCCGGAATATCGCGTCAACGAAGAGGTTTTGGGCTCGCTCGCCGACAAGGCGGTCAAGGATCTGGAAGTCGGCGACATCACCGATGCGTTCGACGAAGGAATTTTTTCGCTGGAGCCCGGTGCCGGCGTCGATCCGAGCACGTCGAATGCTCTCTTGGCCGAATACCGGGAGGCGTTCCGGGAAGAGTTTATCCGCGTCGGGGGAGACGAAGGCGAGGCGAAGGCGCGCGCTGCGAAGGAATTGGCGCGAACCTGGGGCGTCTCGACGGTTTCCGGTGACAAGCAGATGATGAAATATCCGCCGGAGAAATTCTATCCGGCGATCGATGGCGGATATGGTTATATCGTTGACGATCTGGCTGAGACGGCAAGAGGCTTTGTTGGCGGCGACATCGGTCGCGCCATGTTGCGGCCTGATCAAGGGACGGCTGCTGATATCAGGGCGGGTCGTCCGCCTCGCTATCGCCTGTTCTACGAACGCGCGGTGGATGGTCAGATGATCGTCGATCAGGTGCCGGGCTATTGGGCGATGCCGGCTGATCGCGTGCGCGATTTGGCGAGCGAAGCCCGCGTGAATGATGGCGCGATGCGCCGTGCCGAAGCCTTGCGCGCGACCTATGACGCGGCGAATGAATCCGGGATGGCACCGGAAGCCGTTGACTCCGTGCTTCCCGTGGTGCGCGGGATTGCCAAAACCCTGCCTCGATTGCAACGGGTGAACCCGCTTTCGCCGAAGGGCAAAACCAGTGGGGACACGCGCGAGCAGTCGATGGATAATTTTCTCGCCCCACCGGAAATCCCGGGGTCTCGTGCGGCGCTTGAAGAGACGCTGAAAGAGAAGCGAGAGGAGCTGATCCGCAATGCCCCTCGTTGAATATGGCGATCAGTATGATGACCTCGGTGCGGCGGGCCGTATTGATTTCACAACGCCCGGCGCCGGGCCTGAAAGCGATGACCCGTCGTTTCTGTCGAGCCTCGGCGCGAGCTTTCGCATCGACAACATGGTTGGGTCGGCCGCCACGAGCAAAACACTTGGCCTTGATCGCTATGAGCGCGAGGACGGTTTCAATCCGCTCAAGGAAATCGAGGGGTCGTCTTACGAGCCCTATGCCGAGCAAGCGGCCGGGATTTTCAACCGCCGATATTTCGAGGCATGGAAAGCCCAGATCGATCGCGAGGAAGAGGATCGCAAGACGCTTGACGCGGCCGGATGGATGGGGACGGGGACATCGGCCATTGCCGCCATTCTCGACCTTCCAACACTGATCCCTGGAGGGGCTCTCGCCCGCACGGCAGGGAAGGTGTCTATCTCGCGCACGGCGGGCTCTGTTGCTGCGGCTGGCGGTGTTGGGGCCGCAGTGTCGGAAGCTGGTCTTCAAGCCACTCAGCAGACGCGCACGGGGCAGGAAACCGTCATTGCGATCGGTAGCGGCGTGGTCTTTGGCGGATTGCTCGGGGGCGCGGCCGGTGCCGTGATGAGCCGGGCCGAGCAGCGCGCCGCCGTTGCGGCTGTCGATCGCGCGCGCGCGGCTGGCGACGGCGATGCTTCGCTGATGCCCGTTGCCGACGAAATGGAAGAGATATTCGCCACGGGTGGCGGCGATCTGTCGGTGGGCGCGGCGGCGCGGGAGACAGATACTCTCGACGATCTGTCGGCGGCGGGTGGACGTGCTGCTCAAGCTGTCAACAAGGCGACGGCGCAACTCAATCCGATCATGCGTTCCATGAACTCCCCTTCGCGCGTCATGCGCGAGGTGATGGGCAAGGCAATGGAAAACCCGGTCTATCTGAAAAAGAACATGGAGGGTCGCGGCGGCGCAGCGGTCGAAACGATGCAGGTTGAATGGAATCAGGGTGCGTTCGGCTCGGCGACGGAGGAACACCGCGGTATCTGGCAGGAGGCGCGCAAGGCCGGTGTCGATATGACGCGCGAGGATTTCGCGAAGGCGGTAGGCCGCGCCATGCGCCGCGATGACATGGGAGAGAACGAGTTCGTCACCCGTGCCGCAAAAGCGTGGCGGAGCAAGGTATTCGAGCCGCTCAAGAGGGAGGCGATCGACGTCGGATTGCTGCCCAAGGATGTCGACACAAAGACGGCAATGAGTTACCTCCATCGCGTCTATCGCAAGGACAAGATCCGCGCTCAGGAGAATGATTTCAAGGCGGCGGTTCGCCCGCATATCGACGCCAGCATTGACAAGGGAATCGAGATCGACACGCGCAAGGCCGCGAGGAAGGCCGCCAATCTGCGACGCGAGGTCGAAGAGCGCGAAATGGGGATTTTGCGACGGCAGGAATCTCTCAGGCAACGCGAGGACGATGGCGAGATCGATCTGGCCGATGGCGCGACGGAAAGCGACGTTCTGAGCATGATCCGGCAGCTGAAGTCCGGGTCTCGGCCACAAGAGCCGCAACGTCTCACGTCATTTCTTCGCGGGCGTGGTCTCTATGACCCCGGCGGCGATCTTGCGGCGATCGGCATCGGACCACGATCGGCGCCTGGGCTCGTGCGAAAAGTCCGCGCCACATCAACGCAAAAGGGCGGGCTCGGGCTCGACGACGCGGCATATCTTGCTTGGGAAGAGGGCTATTTCCCCGGGTGGCAGGAGCGCCCCTCGATCAATGAATTTCTGTCCGCACTGGAAGACGACTTCAACGGCGCGCGCCGGGTTGTCCGGGAAGCGGATATCGATTCCGCCGCCGCGCTGGATCGCCTGAACGAAGTCGAGGCCCTGCTGGACCGGATGGGGGTCGACTGGAAATCGCCAAAGTTCGCGACCTCGGAAGACATGCGCGGCTTTTCCGCCAAGGTCAACAAGGCGCTGGACGATCTGGATCGCCAGAAGATCGCGGAACTGCGGGCCAAGCTGCGCACCGCCGAAGCGGAGCAATCGAACCTCAAGGATCCGTTTGTGTCGCCGGAAGACCGGGCGGATTATGTTGAATCCATTCTGACCGATATCGTCCAGAAGCTGACCGGCATCGACGCGGAAGACCTTCCCTATGGCATGGTCTCGGTGAAACAGGGGCCGCTCAAGGAGCGAACGCTGAACGTCCCTGACGCGGTTCTGGAGCCCTGGCTGGAGGATGACATCGAGATGGTCGGGCGTCGCTATACCCGCAAGATGAGCGCTGATGTTGAGCTGACGAGAACCTTCGGTCGCGCCGACATGAAGGACCAGGTGCAGGAGGTCATCAACGACTACGAGAGCTTGAAAACAGGGGTTTCCGACGAAAAACAGGTGGCGCGGCTCAACAAGCGACGCGATGCTGATCTCCGCGACATGAAGGCCGTCCGGGACATGCTTCGCGGCAACTATCTTCCGCAGGACCAATCCAGCAATTTCGCCCGCGTGATGCGCGGCGCGATGGCATTCAACTACATGCGCTCGCTCGGCGGCGTGCTCCTTGCATCGGCGACGGATGCTGTTCGCCCGGCAATGGTGCATGGCCTCAGATCATATATGGAAGATGGCATCGGCCCGCTGGTCCGCAATCTGTCCGCAGTGAAGATGTCGGCGAAGGACGCCAAGCTGGCCGGTGCCATTTCGGAACGCATTTTGCAATCGCGCCTTGCGACGCTCGCCGAACTGACGGACCCCTATTCGTCGAATTCTCCATTCGAGCGATTTATCGACAACGCCGCGAACAAGTTCTCGACCCTGACCGGCCTCAATCACTGGAACGACTTCCACAAGACGCTCGCCGCGACGATGACCCAGAACCGCATTATTAAGAATGCTGAACGGGGCATGGCGAATCTTAAGCCGCGCGAGCGGGCCTATATGGGCTATCTCGGGTTGGACGAGGATATGTCGGCCCGTGTCGCCAGGCAATTCCAGAGGCACGGAGAAACGCTGGATGGGGTGCGTGTGGCGCATACCGACGAATGGGACGATGCTGTTGCGCGGCGACGCTATTATGCCGCGATCAACAAGGATGTTAATTCGATCATCGTCACGAAAAGCGTCGGCGACATTCCACTATTTGCGCGAACGACAATCGGGCGTGCGGCTATCCAGTTCAAGAGCTTTGCCATTGCTTCCAACCAGCGGGTTTTGATGCGCGGCCTCCAAGAGGGGCCGGGCCGTTTTGTCGGCGGCATGGTCGGTATGACCACGATCGGCGCCTTCATCTATTATCTGAAGCAGATCGAAAGCGGGCGCGAGGTCTCCAACAATCCGGGCAACTGGGTGGCGGAAGGCTTGGATCGGTCTGGCATTTTCTCGATCGGCTTCGAGATCAACAACATGATGGAAAAGCTTGGCGTTCCCGGTGTCTACTCGGCGTCGGCGGGAATGGCCCGTGCCATCAATCCGGCATTCGACAAGCGCGAGCCGGCGTCCCGTTTCGCGGTACGCGGCATGGCGGAAAGTCTGGCCGGCCCGTCATTCGGGCTCGTCAATGACGTTGCGTCGATCTTCGCGATGGCCGCCAAGGGCGGAACGGATGCGGTTGGAATAACGGAAGGCGAGGGCGATTTGAAGCCGTCCGATGCCAGCACGATCCGTCGTTTGTTGCCGTTCGCATCATTGCCGTACTGGCGATGGGCGATTGACAATTTCGGGATGCCTGCGCTGAAAGAGAAACTCGAACCCTAGTCGCAGACGACGGGGTTCGATCTCCCATCCCAGTCGACATAGCAGGAATCGTCGCCCTTGAAGGCGCGTACCGGGCCGTCAACGATCGCGAACATGACGCCGTAAGAGGCTATCATGGCCGCCAATCCTACGGCCCACCAAGGGAATTTCAATTTCATTCGCGCTCCGTGCGCCTCCGAGGTCGGCAAATTTATGCCGCCGACGCATGAACTGCAACCCACAGAAGGACAGTCTGATGGCTGACAATGCGAAAACCAACTTCAAGGATCTGTCGCCGGAGGCGCAGGAAGCCGTAACGCCGCGCGGGGAATACCTGCACCCGGAAGACCTCGACAAGGGTACGGGATTTCCAGGGGCGCCGAAAACGCCGAAGCCGGCAAGGACCGAGCGGAACGGTGATCCGGCGGATGACGGGTCCGCCCCGGCGAAGAAGCGAAAATCCTGATCCCGCTTAACACGACACAGCAAGCCGCCCCCCCCCCCCCCCCCCCGGGGGGGCTTTTTTTTGGCCCCCAGGACCGAAAAGAGAAATTATCCCCCCCCCCCCCCCCGCGCGCTTTTTTTCGTGGAACCCCGCCCCCCCCGCGTGGCGCCGCGAGCACAAAACAC
>Ga0100403_1000324_pt1 | contig 45413 bp, 56 predicted proteins | sample CryGeymet201501t_FD_83663 | JGI IMG/M metagenome (GOLD analysis project Ga0100403, IMG submission 83663) | Groundwater microbial communities from Crystal Geyser aquifers in Utah, USA - Crystal Geyser metaG 2015-01t | ecosystem: Environmental > Aquatic > Deep subsurface > Groundwater | place...
ATCAGGAATTTTCTGGTTTACGGCATATTGGCTTCGTCCAGTTATAATTTCTCGATTGCGCGCAACAATATTTATTCTTGTGACCAAGCGGGCGCGGCCAATGCTTACGGCATTTCAGCAACCGGCAATGTCGCTGCTGGCTCCCCTCAATTGCGAAACCGTATCGAAGGAAACATGATTGTAGGCGTCCCATCTTGGGATGGCATTATGTCGCATCAGGTCAGCAATATCGTTATTTCCGGGAATCTAATATCGGACGTTCGTTGTGGTATTGATTTGACCACCAGCGATGAAGTTATCAACGATATTGTTATCTCTAACAACCAAGTCACTCTAACCACAACAGACACTTTTGCTGGTGCTGCCGCCCTTCATAACGGTATCTTGGTCACAGCGGAAAGCCCCGCCGTAACAGTTCAGGGCGTCGTTATCAGTAACAACATCATCATTGGTGCCAACAAGATGACCGGCTACACTTACGGCGGCAATAATCGCGGCGCTATAGGGCTGGAAAATGTCGCCAATGCTACTGTCATTGGGAATATTATCAGGGACTTGGGGAATATCGACACTTCTTATGGCGGTGTCTTTCTGTATAAACCCGGAGATAGTGTCACTGTTACAAAAAACACCTTTTCCGGTAGTTTTGCGGGCCATCCAATAACGGTCCAGCAGCTTGACGGCTCAGCCACTTGCGACCAGCTTTCTCTCACTGGAAACAAAGCCAAATCAACCGCCACCCCATCAGCGCATATCCGCTTTTTCTCCGGCGCGTTCACCAATCTTTCGGTCACGGACAATGTTGGTTTTGTAAGCCCAATGCCATACATCCTTAACGGAACCACTCCAAGCGTCACTATGGCCAACGGCCCCATGCTGTTTACGCCGGAGCTTAAATTTGGCGGCGCGAATACCGGCCTTACTTATCTGCAACAGCAAGGCATTACCGAACGGCGCGGGAACAAAGTCACCGAGCAAATCTATATCAGGCTGACTGCCAAAGGATCATCGACAGGCAACGCCACAATCACCGGCAGCCCATATACGGCGGCATCAACGCTAGCCTATGCGGCGGGCACTTGCTTTGCCGATGCTCTGGCTACGATTACGGGGCCGGTTATGCCAGTAAAACAGGGAGCTCTGGACATAATTCAATTATTTCAGGGGCCGACCGGCAATACAACTCTGACGGACGCTAATTTCACAGATGCGTCGATCCTCGCCAGCACAATTGAATATGTCGTCTAATGACAAATGAGAGTTAAAAATAGTAATATGCAAACCGAAATAAACTCTAAAAACCTTTCTAAAGCATTAGAAAAACACCCTTTCATTAATGATGATTTTGATCTAAATGTTTGGTTGTCGTCTAATAACATTGTTATTCAAGACGGCGAGAATTACGCACTGTTTGAAAATACTCGGGACGGAGTTTATGAAGGTCATTATCTTTTCCAAGACGCTCGTGGGAAAAGGGCAATAACTCTAGCAAATAAAATTATCAACTACTTCTTTACTACTTTTGATGTAAAAGTTTTGATTGGTAAAGTTCCTCTCCAACAAAGAGGAGCAAGATGGTTGACTCGCCAATTGGGCTTTAAATCCTTAGGCGCTATAGAAACAATAGACGGGGATTGTGAGTTGTTCTTACTAACCACCTTAGATCGGAGACCATAAATCATGGGTTTTCTAAAAAGTAAAAGTAAATCCAGTCAGCAGTCTCAGGCTACCAGTGAGTCTAAGAACCAAGCGTATCCTTGGATTCAGGAAAACTACGGCGGCACGGGGGCCAATGCCTATCGGTCGTCTACGAACGCCATATCTAATCTACTTGGTCTTAATGGTCAACAGGGTTCCGATGAAGGGTTCCAGAGTTTCCTAGACAGCACAGGATATAAATTCAATCTTGATACTGGTTCTAAGGCTATTACTGGTAATGCTGCTGCTGCTGGTCTTCTGAACTCAGGAGCTACTGCTAAGAGGCTTACTCAATACGGGCAAGAGCTAGGAAAGAATTACTTTAGTAACTATCTTGGACAGCTCTTTGGTCTTAACCAGAGTGGTCTTGGTGCTGGTCAACTTATCTCGGGAGCCGGTAACACGGCCCAAAGCCAGTCGACTTTTAGCGGAAAGAGCAATTCTTCTGAAGGTCTCGCTGCCGCAATTGGTCAAATGGCTTCTGCTGCTGCTGCTTCAGAACGTAGACTTAAGAAAGATATTATCAAACTTGGCGAACTTGCTAATGGTCTTCCTATCTACGAGTTCACGTACAAGGACAGCGGTAAGAAGTCTGTTGGCGCAATGGTGGACGAGGTTGAGAAAATCTTCCCTGAAGCTCTTGGCTCTAAGATTGATGGTATTCAAACCGTTGACTACACCAAGATCAAAGAGTTTTATGTTCAGAGTGAAGGGGCACCTGTAAATGCTTAACTTACAAGAACTTCTTCGTCAAGGGCAAATGTCACAGAATCAACCTGTGATTGAAGGTATCTCTAATAATCGTGCAGATTATGGGGGCCCTTCCTCTGCGTCTTTTCAAGCACAGCCTAATGCAGCGCCTCCTCCTACGATGAGCGGCACGGCTCCTGATCTCTCTACTATACTAACTCCTCCGGGGCAAATTCCCGGTGCGGGAGCTCCTGTAGCCCCTCAAATGGAGATGTCGGCGGCTCCCACTGCTCCTGTTGAAGAGCCTGTTGACAATCGTCCTTCTGGTATGTTTGGAATGAAGGGAACTATTAGAGATATTATTGGCTCTATCGGAGATGCTCTTCTAGTACAAGGAGGTCGTAACCCTGTCTACGCTCCTCAGAAACGAGAGGAGAAACTCGGAGTGGCTATGCAAGGGTTCGATCAGGACCCTGAAGGAGCGATTGCTCGTATGCGACAACTAGGGTTCGGTAAAGAGGCTGCTGAAGCTCGTGAAGCGCTGATGAAGCAAAAGGCCGAACAGCAGAAACTTAGCTTCCTTCAGAGAAAAGAAGATCGAGAAGACCGAGAAGCTACTAATGAAGAGTACGAAGCTGGCCTTGATCTAGGTGGCCGTCTTGGCGCTGCTATGAACGAAGATAACTACCCTGCTATGAGGGAGCTTTACAAGAAGTTTTACGTTAGTCGTGGTATGGAACCACCTGTTAATCTTCCTGATGAGTACAATCCAGAAGCAGTTCAGAGTATAGTTGATCTTGGTGTAGATGCTGCTAAGCGCATGGAACTAGAGATTGCTAGGGCTAAAGCAGAAGACCTTGCTAAGTATCGTGATCGGTATCTTGGTATTCAAGAGAAGACTGCGGATAGTCTTGCGACTACTAGAGAAGCTACTATTGCTGACAAGGCCGTAGGAAGGGAAATCCAACGAGAAGCTGAAGTAGGTCGTAACACTCGTGCTGCTAACGCGCCTCCTAAGAAGGGTGAACGCCGTACTGGCACAGATGCTTCTGGAAAGAAAAGCACTAGAGAGTGGACAGGAACAAGATGGAAGCCGGTGGCTGACTAATGGTACAACAAGTAAAAGACACTTGGACCCCTGATCCAGTTCCCGCTTCTGCACCTGTGGCAGTCGAAGAAGACACTTGGGTCCCTGATAACAGTCCTGTAGTAGCGAAAGCTGCTCCTAAACCTGTGCCTACCCCAAAGGCAAAACCAGTAGGGCCTTCTCCTTTTCAAGATCGTGACCTGTACGGAGAGCTTCAACAGAAGTACCCCGGTATAGGGCTTACATCTGGATACAGGGATAAGGAGTACCAAAGAAAAATGAAAGAGCGTGGGTATAAGCCTGCTGCTAATTCAGAACATCTTGTAGGTGACTCTATTGACATTAAGTCTTTTCCCGGCGGTCTTACACTAGCTCAAGGGGCCGCTCAGTTGCGCAAGCAATACCCTGAGGCTAAGATTATATATGGGGATAAGAACCACAAAGATCACGTACACTTCTCTGCTCCCGGCTACGGAGCTTTCCCTGCCTTAGGAGGAGCCGCCGATGCAGGACTAAGTAATCCGAGTTATGCTCAAGCAGAGGACGGCTGGACGCCTTTCCCTGCTGCTAACGCCGCTGAACCCGCTGAACCATCAGAGAGTGAAACAGAAGAAGGTGAGACTGTCTCTCAGAGTCCTGCTGGTGTGACTATGGTAGGAGGTCTGCCAAAGGGTTCAGAGATTGAGTTCAACGTAGACAAAAATACTAATCAAATCTTCGACCGTGACAAATGGTTGATGGAAGAAAAAGGTTTTACTAGTGACGCTGAAGAAGAGTATGTTGCTTGGTTGAATGCTAACAGAGGTAACAAGAACATTGAGGCTGCTGATGTAGCAGAAGTGTTTAATCGACTAGCCCCTTCCAATCCTCAACCTGAAGAGGGGCATGAGAAACAAGCTGAACTTCTTAGAGAAGGTAAGCTTGTTTTTGGACCGTTTGATAGTAAGCCTGCTGAAGAAGAGTATCGAGCCAAACTACAAGAGATTATAGACAAAAAGGAGACTGGTAGTCAAGGAGACTATGCAGCTCTTACTGCCCAAGGTCTTATGTGGAATATGTCTGATGAAGCAGAGGGCTTGCTGGCGGGTGCTGGTGCTGCTCTCCAAGGAGAAGACCCTTCAGAAGCTTACGATCAGGCTCGTAACGTAGAACGCCTCAAACTCGAACAAGCAAGAGAGAACAAAGGAGGTCTCGGAACTGCTGCTGAAGTTGCTGCTTCTATTCCTACTGCTTTTGCCTTGCCTTTTGCAAACGCTAAGAAGGTGGCTGACTTGGCTAAAGCCGGTGCTGCTTCTGGCGCCGCTTACGGTTTCGGTCGTGGTAGCGGGTTAGGAGACAGTCTTGGGTCTGCTGCTATTGATGCGGCTACGGGTGCAATTGCTGCTCCTGCTATTGATAAAGTTGTAAAGAAGATTGCTACTCCTATTGCTAGTAAGATAGGAAATAAGATCGACGATGTAGAAGATATTGTTGACGAAACAATTCCAATTATTGAACAACCAGCAACCCCTGTAGAGAAACTACAGAACGCTCTTGCAGAAGCTAAACCTCTCCGTGACGCACAAGACAAGCTTACTAAAGAGGCTCGTAAAGAACGAGCAGCTAAGCTTAAAGGTATTCAGTCTGCTGATAAAGGTGAGAGTGGATTCTTTAAATCTCTTGCTGCTTTGAAGGGAGAGCTTCCTAAGATAGAAGCACAGAGTATTCGTAATCAGTTCAGTCAAGACGACTTAAATACCCTGTACGCGGCTATCCACGATGTAGAGGGTCTTGGTCCTTACGACGTACTTAATGCCCAGAAAGCTTTGACAAAACTGTTAGGGCCTGAGGGAGTTGGTGTGCCTACTGAAAGCGAGGCTGAACTTCTTTCAAAAATCTTTCCTGAAGACCTTATCAAGAACATCGGCAAGCTTCGTCCCGCTAAAGGGAAACTTAGAGAGGCTGCGGCTAACGCTCTGAACCTTCCTCGTGCTGTCATGTCTACTATGGATTTGTCTGCTCCGCTTAGGCAAGGTGTATTTACTGTCCGCCGCAAGGAGTTCTGGAAGAATTTTAAAACAATGTTCAAAGCTTTTGGCAGCGAGGACGCTTATAAAACTGTAATGAACGACATTGATAGTCGACCTTCTCGTGCTTTGATGGATGAGTATGGTCTGGCTGTTACAGGTCTTGACGGCCCTCTGGCTAAACGAGAAGAAGACTTCATGTCCAACTGGGCAGAGAAGATTCCTGTGTTCGGAAAGGGCGCTAGAGCTTCTAATCGTGCATACACAGCCTTTCTTGCTAAGTTAAGGGCAGATGTTTTTGATGATCTTGTAAGCAAGATGTCTAAAATCGACCCAGACTACATAGAAAATGATGAAGCTATGAAGTCTCTTGCAGGATATGTTAATAACGCCACAGGTCGAGGAAGCCTAGGAGGCCATGAAGGTGCCGCTCCGTTGCTTAACGCTGCCTTCTTCTCTCCTCGTCTTATCTCTGCTCGTGTACAACTTCTCAACCCAGTCTATTATTATAATCTTCCAAAACCTCTTCGAGTAGAAGCTCTAAAGGATTTGGCAGCTTTTGGTAGTGTAGTTACTACAGTCCTTAGTCTTGCTAAGGCTTCGGGAGCAGAAGTAGAAACAGACCCTCGCAGTTCTAACTTTGCTAAGATCAAGGTTGGAGATACCCGTTATGATATTCTAGGGGGTTTCCAACAGTACCTTAAACTAGCTGCTGTTCTTGCTACCAATACTTCTAAGACGGGTAAAGGAGAAGAGAAGGAATTAGGAGAAGAGTACAGAGGAGACACTCGACTGTCGACTCTAGGCGAGTTTGCTCGTAGTAAGCTTAGCCCTGTGGTGTCCTACCTGTACGATGCTCTTGAAGGAAAAGATTTCCTAGGTGAACCTTTCGATCCTGTAGAAGGTGCAGCAGAACGCTTTGTTCCTATGTTCCTTGGAGATATGGTCGAAGCCTTTAAGGAAGAAGGGCTCAAGGGCGCTGCTAAAACAGCTCCGGGTTTCTTTGGTGTAGGTGTATCTACTTACCCAACCCCCAAGGACTTTTTTGGGAACGTTGTAGAGCCTAGCGGAACTGATGATCCTGTTTATAAAGAAGTTGAATCTCTTGGTAAACAGAGCGAGATTATCGGGACTCCTTCTCGTACCGTAAACAAACGTAAGTTGACAGACGAGCAATACGATCAGTATAAAGAAGCGTCTGGTAAAGCTATCTACAATCAATTGAAACTTGAAATGCAACAACCTGAGTGGAAAAAGATGTCTACTACGGAAAAGAAAAACATAATTAAAGAAGTTAAAAAAGAAGAACGAGAGGCTGTTAGAGATGAGCTCTTCCCAGAACCAGAATAATAAAGAGCTAAGCCCCGGCATGTTGCAGGCTTTGACGGAACTCTTCGAGCAGCTTAAAGCTATTCTCGCTGAGATTAACCAAGAAGCAGAGCAACAGAAGCCGAGTGTCCTCACTAACAAAATCCTACTGGAACTAGTCTGCCATGAGGGTATTGTTCTTGAGGCTTACAAGGACAGTAAAGGTATCTGGACATGGGGTGTCGGCGTAACTAATAAATCCGGCCACGGTGTATTACGTTACAAAGACAGGCCCCAGTCTCTCAAGCGAGTTATTGAAATATATAAGTGGCTGCTTGAGGCTAAATATCTGCCTGATGTTCTAGAGGCTTTCAGTGGGCGCGACCTCACTGAGGAGCAACTGGCTGCTGCACTCTCTTTTCACTACAACACAGGAGCAATTGAAAAGGCTTCATGGGTGAAAAGCTTCATGCTGGGTAATCCAGATAAGGCTTACGTGGAGATTATGAATTGGAGGTCTCCTCCTGAAATCATTCCACGCCGTAAAGCTGAGAGGGACCTTTTCTTTAAAGGTGAGTGGTCCAACGATGGTATGGCTACAGTTTATACTAAGGTTCGGAAACCTTCATACACTCCTGTATGGAAGTCAGCCGAGCGGATTGACATTTCAAAGGAGTTAGAATAATGGGTATCCCAATAATCGGCGATATCATCAACGCCGTAAAAGACCTAGCAGGCGAGGTAATCGTTGATAAGGACAAAAAGAATGAAATCCTGTACAAGGTTGAGCAACTTAAAGACCAAGCTGACCAAAGGTTCCACGATGAGCTCATGGGCCAGATCGAGGTTAACAAGGTTGAAGCTGCTCACTCAAGTGTATTTGTTGCAGGTTGGCGTCCTTTTATTGGTTGGGTCGGCGGGGTGGGCCTTGGCTACACTTTTGTCTTGGCTCCGTTCCTAGAAATCTTAGTCAAAACACTAGGCTATGCCGAACCCATGCCTGTAGTAGACTCTACATCTCTAATGACGCTTGTGCTAGCTATGCTAGGTATTGGCGCACAAAGGTCTTGGGATAAAACTAAAGGTGTTGACACTAAGCAGATCGGCACCAAATCATGAGGTTAGAAACATTGGACGATAAAGGTCGCGTACTTTCGCTGACAGCCCTTGAGAAAGCAGTAATCAGCCTCTTCTCTACAATCACGTTTGCCATGCTTGCATGGGTAACTTTCACGACCAACCAAACCTCTAAGGACTTAATCGCTGTTCAGACTTCTATCGACTTTATCAAAGATGATACAAGAGTAGCTGACCTCGCTAGGCGAGTGACTGAGCTAGAGAGATACCACAGAGGTAAGACTATAGAATAAAATATTCAAATACAGTAGACAATAAAAGACCCTCGTAAGATTAATTTCCTACGAGGGTCTTTTTTTATGTTATGCCTAGATTACCGTGTGAAAGGTTGAGTATTCTCTGCTGGCCATTCTGCGGCGGTAGTCTTTTCAGGACCGCACTGACAGAGTTTAGGCTGGTCATACAGCTCTCGCTCTAGTATCTTGATGGCTAGAATTGTACTTGCAATATCGTAACCTTGAGCAACAAAGAACCGGATCAGTTCAGTTTTTTCGTAGTTTTCCATATTATACCACCTCACATTGATTACCGACACAGGCTAATTCCTGACTGCCGGTTGTATTGTCTTCTTGTTCGTAGTGCCTAAGATCATCCCAATCAATAGTAGGCATAGGATGCTCTTTCAAGAACTCTTCGTACTTTTCTTTCGTTACCTCGGTGTAGGGAGCCTGTTGATAAGACCCGCCGGCATGAGGAAGAAAAGAGATACCAGAGATATCATCAAAGTTTTTGTAGACCCAAGCACCAACATCAAACCATTCCTCTTCCTTGACGCTTATTGTCGCAGAAGGTTTGTGCTCACACCAATGGTCCTGCAACGTCTTCCAGAGCTCAAGAGCTTCCAGAGAGGTCTGTTGGTTCCTAGTGACGCTTCCATCAGGGCTTTTTACAGCGAAGAAGAATACAGTAGTGCTATCTTTAGCCATTACGTCTGGCTCGTTATACACTCCTGCATCCTTAAGGAAACCAGTCAGCGGGTCATTGTTGTCTGCTCTGATTGTCCTGATGTAGAACTCGGAGTGTCGGGCGTGGAGGCCAGAGGCGGAGTCCACCAGTTGTGAGACTGTACCACTCGGTTTAACACAGGTAATTGCAGCAGATTGAGGGATACCCAACTTAGCAGCCCAAAGCTTGTTTGTTTCAATTGCTATCTCCTTTAGAATATGTAGGTTATCAGGCTTGAGAAGCTCCAAATTATCGCAAACCCCAGTAAGGCTAACCCCAAGCAGTCTCTCTTCTTCGCAGTTATCTCTCCACTTCTTTCGTAGGTATTTGAAGTCGGTGAAGGTAGACTGGATCGTGCCGAGGGTTGTAGCCGACTCAACTTTCCGTTTAAGGTCCTCAAGAGTATCTGTAGCTCTGACAACAACTTCTGTGAGGTTGCAGAATTGGTAAGGTCTAAGGATGATCTCAGAACAAGGGTTTGTGCCAAAATCATACTCTGCATCACGTCTTCCATTACGTCCTGCAATTCGTTGGCAGGCGTATCGGCTGAATATGCCGGGCTCTCCGCTTTGACTGTCATATAACGCCTTCCATTTCTTCATGAACAGTTTCATGTCAGGACGACGATGCTCATAGACTGCGCTGTTATTAGACAGACGCCTATAACCAAAGTTCTCCCACCATGCCCCTGTCTTGCTCTCCATCATTCGATCGTCTACTACGTCGAACAAAGAGATCATTGCAGACCGTCTAACACCTCCAACAACGACGATATCTGCGACTTTGCACATGAGGTCGTGACATTCCAGAGAAGTAAGTCGTCGCCCAGCCGCGTTAGTGAAAGTGTGTATAGAGAATTTGAAGAGGTCTTCCAGTGGCTCAGGGCCAGAAGCGCGACCACCGAAGGTTTTAAGCCTTTCGCCAGCCCCTCGCACGTTAGACATGTCCCACTTGGGTATTTGACCCGCAATGAGTAATGAAACGAGCTCTCGAAAAGCTTTAGCCCAACCTTCCTTACTATCGGCGACTTTGATAACAGTATCGGTCTCTGCAAACTCTTCGCTAATTTTTGGTAGTTGCTCAACATACTTGTTCTCCACACTATAGCCGACGCCTGTACCACACATCAGAATGTACATAGCCTCGTCAAAAGATCGAGGGCTGTCTACAGGCAGATAGGCGCAGTTATAGGCCGGCACGTGGCAACGATCTAGAGCAGGTCCAGCGGTCATAAGGGCTCGCATGGATGGCATCACTTCTAGATTGTAGATCGCGGCATAGAGACGACCATAAACAGCGTCTTCCTCCGCTTCTGATTTACAACTACCTTCATATACAGCGAAATAGTAGTCGCACAACCTCGCTACAGTTTCATCCCAGTTCTCTCTGCGCCCCTCTTTCTCAATCCATCGAGCGTATCGGCTCTTGTGAATGAACTGAGAATAGAGGGACATTCCGGCATCATTAGTTGATTGTTGGACCATTTTCATCCTTATCGTTAGCGGCTACCATCATTAGCGGGACAGCCAGTTCTTGTGGGTCTGACCAAACTTCTTCGTCATCGCCATCTAACTTGAGGACAATAATAGAGTGTGTAATCAAACCAGAGGATTTATCCTGTAGAAAGGAGGCCCCGCACATCACTCGATCTTGGAAGATGTCTTGCACCACTGAGAGGCACTGGTCATCCGTAAGAACACTTGTAATCTGCTTCGGGTCAAATTCGTTATCGTTAGTTTTATCAGTCATTTTATTCCTTATGCTGCACTCTTCTGTCGGAGTGCTGTCAGTTCATTAAATCGAGAGAGGAAGAACGCTTTCGCGTCTTTTGGTTGCATACCGGTAATCACTACGTCAGCGATCTTGGTACGAGTATGCCAAAGATTGTCTACCCCTCCTGTTGCGATTTGCTCTCGTTCTGCTTTATATAGCTGCTTGTCTGCAACATGTACTGAACGAGGCATAGGCCAAGAAAGATTAAAATAATTAAAAAGGGCCTCCTGTACAGCCTCTTCAATCTTCTTGTATTCAGGTAGCAAAGCCTTCAAAGGAGACGAAACATCTCCACAGAAAGCCTCGCTCGCGTCATGCAGTAAGCCTGCAAGGGCTGCACTCTCCGGCACGATACGTGAGACAAGTACGCTGTGTTCAGCTACGCTGTAGAACTTGTCACTGTGTCCCGTGTATCGACAAACATGAGACAAAGCGTGTGCAATAGTCTTAATATCAAACTCGTGCCTAAACGGATCATTAAAGTCGAAGAAATCTCCGTTGTTAAGCAGAATAGAGGTTTTAGTCTGTTCCATTTTCAGCTTCCTTCTGACGGAGATATAACTCAAGTACCGCTAGTGCGCCCCAAGCTTCGTGCTTAAGATGCATCAGATGGCTGTCATCGTCAATCTCTTCGCCCATAGCGAGCTTCAAGGCATGACGATATTTAGCGTCTTGATAACGATTGTACCCGTCCTCTACGCCTTCCCACCCTTTCCAAGCGTATTTATTGGCTCCGAAAGTAGAGATTTCAGCAACACCCCAAAGGGCTCGTGGGAAGTAGTTGATTACGCCTTGAAAGACAGAAGGCTTGCCGGCATCGTCCTTAATAGCACCAGTGCCAATCTTGTCTTCGCTATCTGGCGTATCGCTGGCCGACCACTTGGCTAGAACCTCTTGTACTACTTCTTCGTCAGTCTCACCAGTAGAGGTGAGCTGTTCTGGATATGCTTCTTTTCCCATTTCTTAACTCCTTAATCCTACAAACTCTTTTACATCTTCAACATTGTCTTCATTAATCCAGTCGTCTTGAAGGGCACAAGAAAGAATATCTTGTATGGAGACCTGTAGAAATTCTACAAGCTCCCACCCTTCAAGACGATCAGCAATTGCGGCTAGCTCTTCTTGTGTTAACATTTACTTTGCTTTCTTAGCTACTCCGCTAATCTTACGACGAGTTCCCTCGCCCCACGACCCGCAGTCCTGACATTGAATACGCTGAATACTAAAGTGTTTCGTATGACGGAAACCTCTCTTCTGCGTATGTTTACTACCACAAGCACCACACTTGACGGACCGTTCTTCGTCGAACGACATATTGGGGTGGTTCTTGATGAATGGGCGAAGCTTCATGTACACACGTTCAGTAAGTCTTACGTCCTGTATGCAGTACTTCTCCATTCGTTTCTGTGCCCGAGTATCTCCGTCCATAACTTTAGACCACAAAGAGAAGCCTTCATGCTTCATTTTACGACCTACTTCAAGGAACGGACCAACAAAATCAAGCTTACCACTGTCGAACCCTAGTTGTCGCACAGTCTTGTAAACATCGATCGTTGTAGGCGGTGGAGGTGGTTTAAGCCCTGCCCTAACAAATTCACCTGTCAGTTTAGGGAGATCGAACTTGTCTCCATTATACGTGATCACAGCATCAGCTTGACTAATCAGGTCGTGCATCGCTTCGACCATTGCTTGGTGTCCGTCATCCCAGTCGGAATAGAAGAACACCTCTTTCTCACCAAGCCACTTTGCCCCGACACAGATGGTGCCTCCGGGCGCTACGATTTGGTTAAGGCTTATATTCTGGTCCCATAGACGCCAGACATAAGCAAGAATAGGCTTAGTCTCAATGTCTAATAGGAGTACTTTGTTTTTGTGTTTACTCATAGAATTTATGTCTTCCTATTTGTTTATATATTTCCTTACCCCAGTTTACACCATTCGAGGAAAAATAAAGGCTGCTGCCAATAGGATTAGCATAAACCCTATCAATAATTCTCCTAGCCAAGACTTTCTTTGCATTAGTCATTCCTTTCTTGGACGTCCACGAGAACTGGTACTTCTGTTTAACTACCCCACAAATAGTGTTGGGGAAGCGTTTAGATTTTACTCTGTTTAGCACAACTTGTGCGACTGCGACCTGACCTTGCAGAGGCTCTCCACGAGCTTCATGATAGATTACACTACTCAAGCAAAGCAGGGCCGCAGCACTTATAGGTAGGTTGAGTCCTCTTCGTCTTCAAACCAGTCGTCTGGCAATACAGACCACTCCATTGCTCTAACAAAAAGGTAGGCGAAGCCTGTTACAGCAGCGCCAATAAGTGTAATAATTCCTAACCCTAGTAGCACTTCCGTCATTATCTTTTTTTCTTTCGTTTTCGAGGCTGTTTAGGCACGAACAACCCAGTGCCTTGCTCTATGTAGTCTGCAATCTTTCTAAGGAGGTCTCCGTCTCTGTGTCTTCCTACTAACCGCCTATTGCAGTAATTACACAGCAATCCACGTATCTCTCCTGTAATATGGTTATGATCTACAGAAAGCTTCGTTTTAAACTCTTTTTCATGTTTTTCACAAATATAGCATCTGTGGTTCTGTTTTTTAAGCAGGTCATCGTACTGTTTAGTAGTGATACCGTACTTTTTTTGTAGATGATACTGCCTATTTACAGAATACCTATTCTTTGTGTCTTCTCTGTTAGCACGCCATTCTTTAGTTTGCTTAGCGGTACAGGCCCGGCACCAAGATTTGAGGTACTTACCAGACCTATGAAACTCTGTTAAAGGCTGCTCTTTTTTACATTTTGTACAGGTTTTCATCCGTTACCCATCGCTGCGAAAGGGTTGGGGTCATACGCTTCGCCGGATACTTTAGGCTCTCGCACAACTTTAGTCAGATAGCGAGGACCATTGCTGTAGTAGTAAGTCTTCAATTCAGGCCAGCAGCGGAATTTATGGCTGCAATAAGAGCACCCTATATCAAGCTTCATGTTGCCGCTTTTACCGTCAGGTACGTCTTCGTAGCACCGCTCTGGTGCTGCGTCTTGCTCTACTACGTCCTTGATGTGAGCAATACGTGCTTTTACATCAAAGGGTTGCAAAACTTCAGCAGGAACTTTCAACAGGGTAAGCTTACCAAGTGTCTTGTCTACAGCTAGAAATGCACCACCTTTGCCCGGAGTAAGTGCTTCAACGTATCCAGCCATTTGAGCTACGTAGCCGAAAGGGTCTTTAGCTTTACCCTCTAGCAGTTCGCCAGACTCAAACTTCTTGAACGAGTAGGTGGAGGCTGATTTGATATCAACAACCACTCCGTCGATCATACAGTCGATGTGGCCTTTGATGCCATCAACACCTACCTCACCTTGCTCCATCTTTACGTCATGTCCAGCCATCTTAGCCAACATGAGGATAAACTCTTCGATCATGTCGCCATAAGCGAACTTTATCAGAGTAGAAGGAAGGAAAGGTTCTTTACTGCCGTCTGGGTGCATGTCATACCATAGCTGCCTGTCTGGCCGGCCTATGTTGGACATACGCAGTCGAGGTGTATCGTCTCTCTTCTCTTGGAACCTAAGAGACATGATATCCTCTAGGCCTTTACCAAAGTTCTGGAAGAAGTGATCACCAAATTCAATAGCTTGATCACCGTCTTTAAACAGGGCGTAAATGTCGTCAACTAGTGTGTCGATTGTTTTCTCAGTTGTCATTTCTGGTACACTTTCTTAATTTTAAGGAACTCAATTGAACGAGGTATCCAATGATGGACTTCTGTGACTACAGCTCGGTCAACGCCTTCTACTGTCGTTTTTTTCGGGAAGTCTTCCAACAAAGCTCTAAGCGTTTGCTCTGCTTCTTCTTTATCGGAAGCGTTAACAATAAACTCTACTTGGCTGGTTACTACTTGATCGACTTTTGCTGTGACGTGGTATATACTCTTATCGTCGGGCATCTAGTCTCCTATAAAAATACGTGGGTTGGGCGGGTGGTAACGGCCTCCACTTGACCCACGGCTTATCCTCTCGGACCCGGTTTAAATTGGTGGGGTTTCTTTTGAGACGCTATCCCCGGCGAGTCAGGATGAACCTGACCCTTACGTCTGGTCCTAGGGAGCTACCCTAGTAACCCTTAGAACGGAACGTCGTCGTCCAGTTCTTTAGCTACATCACTATTGTCTGTACCGAAATCCTCCGCTACACGGTCCTTGGCTGCGACCTTAGCCGCTGGCTTAGCAGAACCACCACTGGCGTCATCCATAGCACCAAATTCAGAGGAAGCATACTTGACAAGCTCTGTCACTCGAATAGCTGACGGGTAGATGCCTTTGAATTTACCTACACCATAGTCAGCAATATTGACTTTAACGTCGCCCCTGCTACCATTACCAATCATGGTGTCGTCCGGCCACTTTTCGTTGGCTTCGTTGTACACTCTGATATGAGTATTAGGGGTTCCGTCTTTCTTAAGCTCAGACTTCTTCAACACGATATACTTACCGCGTTCAGGGTCTTTCTTGTCAGTTTTCAATCGATCGGTTAGACCGTGTTTCTCAAGGGTAGCGATACCGGCTTCATCCGGAACCAACTCAAAGGTCCATTCATTAGCGTCTCCACCGTAATTAGGTCGAGGTGCGCCAAAGATTTTGGCCCAATATAAGGTGCCTGAGATAAACTCGGTTACACTGCTTGTTGCTTTTGCCATTACTTAAATTCACTTTCTTTTTGAGTTACTTAATGATATAAGGTTAGAGAGTTATGATTTATTAAGGAGTCCTGTATAATGTGAAGGCTCGCTCTTTCTTCCAACCTTATAAGAGTATTATAACAGATTTTAAGGAAAAGTCAAGAACTATTTTCAACTAACTTCATTTAGGTCAACAGTTAAAGGTTTCCACATAGGGTTCTCTCCGGGATAGCCTCTAGGATTACAGACTACTCTTACTCCATTGACTTGCTTATCTGCGAAAGCGTGAGTATGTCCATGACACCAGACAGCGATCTGGTCTGGGTACATCTCAATCAGTTGTCGCATATACGGGTTCCAGTACCACTCATTAGAAGGGTCGTCTTCGTAACGAGGGTCAAGAGTTTCAGTACACGGTGCAGTATGTGTAGTTACAATCCCTTTGATACTGCCTTCTTTCCATCTTTGAAGGGCATATTCAACCATCTTGGCGTCATTCATAGCTATCTGATTAACCCTGTCTGCCGTCAAGTCTGCAAAACGTCCATCATTCATAGAGCGATACCAGAGATGTTCGTTAGACACCTGATACCAACCATTGACGATAACAAGAGGAACTCCTTCAATATCTTCCAAAGGAGAGAAATCTTCTTGGAACCGTTCAAGAGTCTCTATATAGTCTCTACCCTGACCGACATTAGAATAATGCTCATGGTTGCCATCACAGGCGTAAACATTGAAACCCTTGTTTCGTAATTTATTTAGAAACTTCAAACCAAGAAGGCCGTTAGCAGTGTCTCCTGCAACAACTACGTTCTCTTCTAATAGGTCGTAAGGAGTTTTAGGCTGGGGGTGATCTAGGTGCATATCACTAATCAGAGAAAATTTCATTGTGTATCCTTTTCAATCACCGGCCCATAATCCCACAAATGATCGCCTTCATTTTTACAATACCAATCAGCTTCTTCCTTGGTCTTAAAGTGTTTTATGATAATCTTTTTATCCATATATTCTAACCAATAGGTTTTTAGTGTGTCTGTGCCCATGTCAGTCCTTCCTTCGCGTTTGCATCGAGTGGTACATTGAGATTAAGTTCGCGGCCAGCCTCTCTGATTGCGAGTATGCTGAGCCTCGCGTGCTCCCGTGCATCGTCAGGAGCAACGTCGTATTGCCATTCGTCGTGTATGTCTCCAACCTTGAGACTGTCAAGTCCATAACGTCGTATATCGCGCTCCAAAATGATTGCTCCAAGAGCCATGACTCTGGCACCACCACCTTGTAGTTTGTAGTTGAGTGCCGCATGTGGGGAGGGACAGACAAGCTGGCTCCCATCCACGAGAGAGACACGACCGGTTTGTTGTTCATGTTGAGCAATCTCCATTATCTCAGTGAGGCCTAGCCTATCTAGGAACCTCTGTCGCATCTCCTTACCTTCTGCAAGGGTGCGTTTGATTATCTTGGCCACCTTCCCAGCTTGAGCGCCGTATTGAATAGCGTACAGTAGAGTTTTAGCCGTAGGGCGTTCAACCTCTGCAAGATCGGCATTGTATTGGTGTGGATCACCCTCAACGACTTGCTTGGTGAAATCTGGTCTGTTGAGATAGTGAGCCAGCATCCGTAATTCAAGGCCAGCCGCGTCAGTTCCGACAAGAACTCTTCCCTTTCTTGCCTTCCAACAATCTCTAGCCTCATATGTATAGTCGCCGGCATCCTTGTAAAGGATAAACTCTTTACCGCTCTCATCTTTCTTAGACCTAACAGCCGGAATATTGGCAGTATTAGGTGCCGAATGTTTGAACCGTAGAGTATCTGCAACGAACAAGTTGCCGTGTATTTTTCCTGTATCTTCATTGTATGCCTCTATCCATGTGTTGACCATATTTGCACGACCATTAACGGTCATCCATTTAGCAATCAACCTAATCTCTTCGCTCGGCATCTCCTCAAGCATTGCCTCAAGGGATGGTGCTAGCTTACCTTTCTCAAAAGGTTTCGGCTTACCGGTTTTTGTTACTTCATCTGGCCAGTTCTCCCACCCGAGTTCGACAAGCTTTTCAGTTCGCTGAGTAGGGCTCCCAATATTGAACTCAACATGATCGTATGCTTCATACTCAGAACCTCCAACGAGAACGGTTTCGTAGCGTTCTTGGTCCCTTGTATAAATCGCTGTAGGGTTGCCAGCCTTTGTAACAGTCTTTGCTCGTCTGACAAACGTCCTGACGGGTGGGAATGCGACATGAATTTTATCCTTATAATCGTTCTCGATTTTACGCAGAGTGCTGTAAAGCCCACGAGCTTGCATGATATCAAACTCGAAGCCATTCTGTTTCTGTCTGTTGATAACAGGGGTGATGTAGTGCTGAATGTACAGCGATTGCTCACTGACACCTATCTTAATCAGAACGTCCACCATTCTACGGAACAACTCCGCCGTGATCTTAACGTCCTGATGGCAGTATGTCACCATTTCAGGAGACAGCTTAGACCAATCGTTGAACTTGATCTTAGGATAGCCCATGCGTACACCCCACGCCTCCAAACCATGCCCATCAGGGATGGATGGAAGGTAGACGGTAGACATAATCATGGTATCGATCAGACGGGACATACCGATTGCACACCCTAATAGGCGATTGATTACCGCAATATCAAAGCTAACAGAATTATGCCCAATGAAAACAGCTCTAGGCCTCTCCTTAAAGAATTGTCTGATAGCTTCATGTCCGATGCATTCTCCGGTCTCCTTTGTTCTTATATTTTCCCAGCACATGCACCAGATTGTATCTGGCTTAAGGCCGTTTGTCTCTATGTCAATGGCATAGAACTCTTTATCTACATCTGTTTTCCATGTTAAATACATCTTATTCCTTAATGTGAGTTCCTAGCGGCTTATAAGTGTTAACCTTGTCGATACCGTCGTACCAAAACTCTATCTTGATGCTCCGTTCAACTGTTTCCAGCCAGCGGCAATCTTCCTTACCTACAGATACAGGATACCAAGCGAACCATTTGTGCCATTTTTTAATACGCTTCTCATATTCTGGCCAAGTTTCTGCCTCTTTACATTTGAATTTCATAATATCTTACCTTCTTCTACTTTCTCAAGTCTGTACGCAGTCTCTCCGCTTGTTATCTGTACCTGAGACCCGGAGAAAATCTTACAAGTATTGAGGATAGTTTCGTCGTTAGTTAATTCTCCGAGAGGTCTCCCGTTAATCGCCTTAGAAAGCGTATCAATCGACGGCTTGATCTGCCACCAACACTCTAGATTATTATCTGGTTGATCGTAATTATTCTCTATACTAAATAAGCACCATATTTCAGTCTTACTCATTTGTCTTTACTCCTTGATTTGATTTAGAATGGTTTGTAGATCAAGAGGATAGAAGTTAGTCTGCTCAACAGACACACAGATGTAACGAGGGTCGGGTTCTCCGTCCTTCATTACTACATTCGAGTGCGTATGTCCATGAACATTAAACTGCCACCTAGACAGAGAAGACTCATGGATAGGGATATGAGTCATGATCAAACCCTTCATCACTACACAAGCTCTGATATCGTCAAAGAACTCACTATAAACGTGTAGCTTCTCCGTATCGTGGTTCCCTTTGACCAGAACCTTACGCTCTTTGAGGACTTTAAGAGGCCACAGAGCCTTCTTGGTCATTGCTACATCACCAAGGAGGTACACCCTGTCTTGGTCGTCTACTACCTCATTCCAGTTGGAAATCAGTTTGCCATCCATTTCGGCAGGATCGTTCCAAGGCCGGAGAGGTGTTACCCCATCGGCTTGGGTGAACATACACACGCCTCGATGGCCGAAGTGTGTGTCTGCCAGTACCCATGTTTTACTCATGCTTTATCTCCTGATGGTTGGAACGTGTCAAACTCGTGGCCTGCATTATTACCACCAGCCTCAAAACGCTCTGCGTCTTCTCTGGATAACTCTTCTAGTCGGCCAGTCATTTCATTGTAGAAGAGCCAGCTAGCCGGACCAGTGCGGCCAAACTTCCGGTTCTTCTCGATCGACACCCGAGTAATATTACGCCGCCAGTCATCCATTTCCTTGAGGTCTCGCTCAAGACGGATGATGACATTAGCAACTTGCTCTGGGCCAGCAGACCCACGGATTTCCCCTTGACGATTGACGTGGATAACACAGATGATCGAGATATCGAGGTTCATAGTCAGGGTCTTCAATTTCGTACTGATTTCGTCCAACTGTTTACGCTCGTCACCATGTTGATCACTAACAATGATTGAAAGGTGGTCGAGGAAGATGTACTTGCAGCCTAGGGCGTGCATATGTCTAATCTTATTCAACACAGTATCAATCTCGTTACTGCCGAAGTGGTCCCAGATAACAATCCTATCAGTGTCCATTACCTTCTTGTACACCTCACGGAGTTCTTGCTCTGTGCGTGGTACGTCAGGGAAATGGTAAGGCTTGTTCTTCTCAATCGACATGAGGCCTAACGCAAGGTCGCGCTTTGGTTCTTCAAGGTGCATGAAGCCAAGCCCTACTCCTTCTTCAACCAGTTCAGGATTGTTGAGGATTTTGAACTCGATCTCCTTCATGATAGATGTCTTACCTACACCAGTAGGTGCAGTAATCAGAACAAGCTCACTGGTACGAATACCATAGGTCTTGGTGTTCAGGCCTTCCCACGGATAGGGTATAGATTTAGGCTCCTTATATTGGATAATCTCCTCAACAAAGTCAGGGTCAGACCCTAGTTGCAATCCGTCGGGTAGCCACACAGGGGCACGATACCATTCGTTAGTGTACTCAGACACCCAACCGTTCTTAAGGTAGTCGTTAGGGTCCTTAGCCTTCTGTAATTTAACTACCCGAACCTTCCCCGGAGGGAACAATGGGGCGACTTGGCTGGCAGCGGCCTGACCCGCAGCATCACTATCGAAGCATAAGACGATCTGCTCGAATGAGTTCAGATACTCGAAGCTTCGGATGCAATCACCTTTAGCTTGAGAAGCACTACGTACACCAACACAAGGATAACGCAAGCCTGTCAGTTCGTATCCGGCTGGTGCATCGCACTCACCTTCAACAACAGTGATAGCCTTACCGCCCGGAGGAAACGCTTGCTGTCCAAACAAACCACAGCCTTTAGAGTCTCCTTCCCATCGGAAATCTTTCTCACCCTTCATACGCATCTTGTTGCCAACATGCTTGCTGCTATCAACCGCATCAAAGTAAGGGTAGACATGCTCGAAGGCATCGTTGTCCGGCTTGGTTGTAATCTGATATTTAGCTATTGCCTCGGCAGAAAGAGCCCTGTTAAAGTCCGCCGGTTGTGGCGTCTTAGGTAGGCCAATCTTCAAAGGCTTCAATGGGGCGGCTTGATCGCTACCTTCTGCTTTTAGTTCTGTATCCATAGTTTCACTTTCTTCCACGGTATCTGTGTAGTTGTGATGATAACCACACTCAAGATGAAAACAATGTTCATTGTCATCATATACTCCTAGTTTATCCTCTCGCTTACATTTAGGGCAGGTATCGTGTCTTATAAAATTACTCATAATTCAATCTTGATTGTTTTTACCCACTTCTTTGCAGGGAGTGTGAACCTATAACCCCTTCGGCTAATCTCAGATCGGATAACCAACAAACGTCTCTCAGCCGCAAGCAGGAGACTTTTCATATCTTGATCGGTCATACCAATAAAACCATTAATATTTCCCATCACTCTTCTCCTATCGTATCGTTAAAGCTGGCGAACCCTGTCAAGTTCTCTGGGTCGTCTAGAGCGTCGTAATCCTCATCGAGAACTTCAACACCATGAATATGCTCAGTGTCATCATGCACGAAGTCTCCGGAGTATGCAGTCTCCATAATGATTTCCATACACTCTCCACAAGGGTCGTATGCTCCGAGTTCTTCATTATAGACGATCTCTTTATCGCCTAGCATCTTGTTACATATATTGCAGTGCATTCTCACTACTCCTTTTATGTTCTGTTATTAGATAAGAGTGATATGAATAAGAGTATCTTAATATAGTAGGTCTTCAAACGGGGCATCCTTAAGTCTTATTATATCATGTTTTCAATTTCTGTCAAGAGAAAAATGACAAGTCGTTCTAATTCAACGAAAGTTTCGGTACATTAAGGCGTACCAGTGTTCTGTGCCCATTTTGCTTTACTGGGACCGACTCGTGTAGGCCTGTGATGTTGCCTCCATAAGCCCTTCCAGCCCTCATTAGGAACTTATCCATCTGACTGGTATCAAGGTGAGAGCAGTCACCCATATCACCGATCGGGCCAGCGTATTCTCCTAGGTATCCTACAGCTCCTTCCATACTAGACGCGAGGATAACTGCCTCCAATTCAGCGAAATCTGCCGCAGCCCACGAGCCAGAGCCACAGCTATGTGTAGGTCTAGGAGTGTGTACAGGAGCCGGCTGTGCTCCATGCCCCGGCCCATTACTATGAGCCTCCACGGCAGGGTTCCAGTATCCGTCAATATGAACTCCGGGCCTACGATGGGCCTCTCCCTCCTTCACATCAGACTGGTCGATCATTAAGTAGATTGGCATACTGGTCTGATACGCGCCTAACATGGCGTCTACGGTCCGCTGCCAGTGCATAAGCTGAGGTGGAAGCCCTTCCCTTTGAAGGAATGGTTCCATATATACTCTCTCACCCGTGGTATCGGGGAAAGGTACGGAGTCAAGCTCTTTGAACTCACTTTTATATAGCACGATAATTCTCCTATTCTGTGTACAGTATTTTTGATACGTCGAACTCGTCTAGAATATCGACTCGATCTGGGTGCTTCCCTTTGAAGGAGTGTAAGATGCCGTAGTTACTAGCGCCTGCCACCCCGTAGGAAGATTTGGCACAGATGTAGCGTGCCCCAGACTTAGAAGTGAACGTATAATTGTCGTCATCCTCTTCAATCTTTTTGATGCCGGAGTTCAGCCTCCACGAGTCTCCGTCTAAGTAGCCTCCTGACCACGTACCGAAAACCTTTGAAAAGGTCTCCCCTTCATTGTTTGTTACGTTGATAATACACCATTTATTCGGTGTAACCGCATAATGAGTGCTACTCATAGTCCTTCTCCTATAGCCTGTGCGTATTTGTTGGCTGTACGTTCTTCGAGGCCACAAGCCGTGTTCACCTCAAGCACGTAGGCTTGTTGATCGTGTGCGTTCCACATGACGTCAACCCCACCGAAGTTAAGTCCGAGTGATTTGATAGCCATGATAGATTGCTCCACCACAGCAGGAGGCACGTCACTGAACTCAGCCTCTACAAACACGAACCCTCCCTCAAGGTTACGTATCATCCAGTTAGGGTCATAGATAGACAGTTTACGAGCCTTACGCTGCACAAAGAATGCCTTATCGTTGAAGATATGTACCCTATACTCGTGCTTCTTCTTTATATATTGCGTATAAAGAGGGGCAGGAACCAATGTTGCAGCATCAGTAGCCACAACAATACCAGCACCGCTATGTCCAGAGAGCAAGGTACGGCACATAACAGGGAACACATCGTCAGGTACTTCATCCATCTTCTCCCAGAAAGGAGGCACACAGACACCAGCATCACGCATAATCTTGAACGCGGTCAGCTTGTTCTGTGCTTGTTCTACATTGGCGTTGAGGGTGGTGGCCGGCTGGAAAACAGGACAACTAGAGCTACCCCAATTAACAATGACGTCAGATGGACGAGGCTTAAAGACGCTTCCGACATGTTTTAATACCCTTCCTTTGATAGCCAAAGCCAACGCCTTGGCTGATTTCGAGCCTTGTTTATATGGATATATCTTAATTCTCATAATCTTTCCTTTTATTCATCATCTAAATGGAATCGTCTTCATCTTCGTATCCGTCCTCTTCATCCATGTCAGTCAACTCGTTGAACCACAATGGGCTTGGTGATGATGGTGGCGGTGGAATGAAGCCCGTAGCAGCTTGAGTGTACTGTGCAGCAGCGCCAAGTGCCGAGGCTTCCATCGCCGTAGCCGCTTGAACCGCTTGAATCATTGAGGCCATCACGTCTTTAGAGCTGCGTTTGAACGGGTCTTTCAAGTCCTCAACACGGTCAAGGAGGGTCCAATCACGGCAGTAGCAGATATCTTGCGCGAACCGGATACCTTCGTACATAGACTCACGTATCTGTTGGTCGTTCATGTTGATGCCGTTACTCACAAGTTGTGCCTTGTCTCCCAACACGGAGGAAAAGAAGTCAGACGGCCCTTGCTCAGAGAACAAAGCCGGGATATCACGAGGGTCTTTGAACTCGCCAGACAGTGTGTACAATCGTTCAAGGATACTAACCCAATCAGTAATCAAGTCAGCCGTCTGTACGCCACGCATGGTGCGTATCTCAATGGACCCGAACTTCTGCAACGCAGAGATATTGAACCCAGAGTAGTGCATACCGCTAGAGAACTGCATCTTTCCATCTGCCTCCAAGAACTTCTTGATGGAGTTGACTATGCTCGGTGCATCCTTGCTTCGCAGACAGAATAGATTACCTACACGGAACTCACCACACCATTCGGTCAACACTTCCTCGAAGCACAGATACAGCGCAGAGAAGCAGGCGATGCGGTCCAAGTGGAACTCTTGACAGTTCAGGTGTACATGGACGCTGGTTCGATTACTCTCGTCGAATACCGTTTTCTTCTTCTCGAACAAAGACCAGAGGAGGTCACAAGCATCCGAAACCTTATCAAAAGGGATAGGCCGGGCGAGAACATACTCACCACTTTCCTCACCACGCAATGAGCCGTCTTTATGGAAAGTCCAGTAAGGTTGAAGAGAACTCAGATTGCTAGGAATGTTCTTTCCTTCAACCTCAATCTCAATACCTACCTCGCCTTTAGTGGTATTCTGGCCCATAATGTCCCGCATACGGAAGCTTGGCCGGCGCAGCGTCTTGGTGCGACGCAGAAAAACTTTATTATTGATATCCATTTACTTTCTCCTTGAGTTACTAGTGATTTGTAAGAATTGAGATTACCTCAAACTCATTAAGGTCCTCCACCGCTTCTTTGAGGTGTCGGAACTGTGGTGAAAGCTGCACGCTTTTCTTATTGACGAAGCCGATAACGTCTCCGCGATAGTTAAGGAAGGCTGTACGAATAGGCCCTTTAATCAGGGCAAACTCCCGATGAAAGGCAACCGACGTGTTCAGAATATCATCGCTATCAAACGCTTCAAGACATTCGCTCAGAGTCGGATACTGTCCAGTTATGCAATCATAGAAAGCCTCTCCGTATATATCGACGCCGTAGCCCTTGTTGTTAGGGTTTGAGGTCAAAGTAATCAAAGAGCTGTCAACCATCTGATAAATCAAACCCTGCTCCGATTTCCTAGTAGGACGCCTACGGGTGTACACCGCCTTACCGTGGTCATTAAGCATCCCAAGAGGGAAGGGCCGAAATCTGTTGAACGAAGGAGAGTTGATTACCTTTCGTTGTATCTTCATGTCGGGGTTCGCCTCCATCCACTTGTCCATGTTCTCACCCATAGGGTTCCAATCCCAAGGGTATTTAGCACTAGGAGGGGATTTAGGAGAGCTGTGAAGAATATTGAAAGACATTTCCGCCTCTCCTTTACCGACCGGCTCAAGGTATAGACGAAAGATGCCGTCAGATTTGTGGTTGGTAATAGTGAGGACGTAATAAGGCTCATCGTCGTACAGGACGATAGTGTTACGCAACCTCATGTTAGCTTCCGAGAGAGTCTCGTAAAAACTTGGATATGCTACCATTGTGTTTCTCCGCTAGTCAAGTTTAATAGTCTTGATCGGAAAGGTGAAGTTCCGAGTAAGGTCAGATGATAGATGTGAGGTGTTGATGCTTTCGATCAAAGTTCCGCTGAACCTCTGGTAAGTCGAACGACCCGGAAGGTAGATCGAAGCCATCAGATTGATAGCTGTGTTCATACGGTTCCAAACCTCAAGACGTTTCGGTTTCGAGGTAATCCAGAAATTCGACAACACACGATACTCAACTCCATAATCCTTATAGCGACAAGCGCCGGCTTTACCATACAACGATCGGCGGATAGGGTCAGGGTCTTTAGTCAGAGACCAAGCACCAAGAAACCAGTCAAGCTGTTTCACGAGGTCTTGGCAGGCAGTCAGATGCCCAAGGTCAGAGGTGTCAGCGTCTTTAGTCCACCCGATATGAAGATGACCGCTGGCTGTCCGGAGACGAGGCCTGTCATTATTCATAGGGGGAGGATTAACGCCGCCCGTCCACGCATTGAAATCGGGGCTGCACCCGAGGGCCTTCGCCTCATCTGGCGAGTTGGCCCATACTTCTTCATCGAACTCCACGGATGGTATCACCGAGAAACCATAACCCTTCGGAAGCATAGCCTTCAATGCGCCCATAACTTTGTTGATGTTGTGGTTGAAGGCGTCGAAATTATCTACGGGGTCAATGTTGAACTCCGCAGCCATACCGTCAACTTGAACAGCGCCACCCTCAACAGGGTGAGGCTCTAATTTAGTACCGGGGATAAGACCCTCCGCACTTACATGGCGTCCCTTGTCATCAACGATGAACAACTCAGGGTCAGCGCCAAACGTAAACCCATCAAGGGGAGTTACTGCGTTAGACGTACTTACCATAACATTTCCTTTCTTTAATTAGTTGAGTAAAGTGGCCGAGTTGTGTAGATACGGGTAGCTTTGGCCTTACCACTATCCGTACATTCGTGGCAGATGACTTGAGTGTAGTCATCATCGAATATCGTAATATTGTCAGCGGAAGGATCAAACTCTCCTCCGCACCACGAGCAACCATTCAGACCGAGCATTTCTTCCTCGTCCTTGGTGAAGTACCCACCAAACAGGCTGTGCCGATCACCGAACATGGTCATGACGTTAGACTCTTTAGGGTCCGAATACGTATCCCGGTTCATCCCATGGGAGGTCGTCGTCAAACTCTTGGTCCCACCATTCCGGCCCTGCGTAAAAGGGCTTTTATAACCACCACCGCTTGTTGTTGCGACCGGTACAGGCTCCTTTCCCTTGAGTATTTGTACCTTCGGCTTAATGGGTTTGATACCATTATGTTCTCGAATAGCCTCAACATTGTACTTGTAATGAAGATCAACCTCAGTTCCGAAGAACTTGTAGGCCTTATCGGTGTACAACGGCTGACCTTGAGCAGACAAGGCGCAAGCGGCCTGTATCATCGGATACTCCGAAGCCCAGAAAAGCTTGTTGCAATCCTCCGAATGAGCCAGCCACATGGGCCGCTCTTTGTTTCTCAGGAAGTTCAACGTCCCTTCTGATAGATCATACCAGACCAAAGCCCACGCACCTTCAAGCATTGCTACAGTTTTATTGATGCCGAGTTTCTCAATAGCTTTGAAGATTGCCTCACTGTCAACATCGAAATCCTCCTCTAAAACCTCCTTAAGTTTGATAAAAGAGGAAGTAGTGAGGGTTCCGTTATGCGCCCCGATGATATGCCCACACTCAAACGGATGGGCGTTGACGCCGTTGACCTTACCTTTGGTCGCCGCCCTGTTGTGTCCAATGAACACGCTGGACTTGTGTCCGTCCACCAAAGTCTTGAAGCGGGTCATATCAAACAGATCGAAAGGATGGCTAGCAATCTTGAGAATATCAGCCTCCTTCCCTTCCTTGTCAATAACGGCTACGCCGGTAGAGTCCGGCCCTCGAAAATAGTCGTAACACAGGAGGCGCTTGAGTGTTGCCTCATCCTTGAACTCAAGTTTCCCTGCAATTCCTACATGTCCACACATTATGCTTTATCCTTCTTCTCTTGAACTCTTTTGATTGGTTGTGTCTTCGCGTTGATGCGACGAATGTTGTCGCCCCACACTAGATCGTTGTTGTGGACTACCAACTCTTCGAGAAGATCGAAGGTCCACTGAGCGTATTGGTAGTACCCGCGATATTCTGGATGGCCTTGGATACCAATACAACACGTATCCTTGTACCAGAAGGCCTCAATATCGTTACTGTCTCCTTCCTCTATCTTCGAGGGCGTGGCGGCCCGTTTCTTGGATTGACCAACAGAGATAGCCAACACTTCCATCTTCTTGTTTTCGATAACCATCTGATGATGAACAGAGGAAATCTTCGGGATGGTACGCTTGTTGAAGATATCGAACATCGAATGATCGCCGTAATGCCCGTCCACGTCCTGATACAGCTTGCCGCCGTTCATAACATGAAGGAACTGTGCGCCACGGCAGATACCCAACATAGGCACACCATGATCAAGACAATCACGATAGACCGCTATATCCTCCTGATCGCGCCGATCGTTGAAGTACGTTTTGGGATGCTGCACTTCGCCATACAGTTTTGGGTTGACGTCTGAACCACCAGAAAAGATAACCAAGTCAGCCTCAAGAGGGCTCTTAGCTTTCCGGCAACATGCACGAACAAAGAGTTCAGCGAACGCCGCCTGCTCTGAGGCATCACCGACAACCCACACCTCAAGCCAAAGCTCCGGGATTTTCAGCGTAGTGTCCTTAATCAAAGTGATCGGACGCAACGGTGGCTTGGTATCATCCTTAGCCTTGTCCTGTACCTTGTCTGCTTCTTTTTTCATCGCCATTTTTTCCTTGTGTTTGACGCGGTTAATTCGAGCGCGACTCATGCGACCCTTGTTGTTGTTTGCTTTGCGTATTCTGGGCATTGGGGTCAATCTCCTTAATCTCCCTTTTGATGAGGTTGGTCATTATCCTATCAGCCTCTTCGTAATCCCGCCAATAATAGGCAAGATAGGCATCATAGATAAGATCGTCAACAGTAGGACGCGGTTTTGGCGTCCCGAACCAACGATCAATCAGGCTTTTCCTGCTTCTGTGGTGGCCGTAGGGCATGGTTGTGCTGCCTCCTTCTGTGGAAATGCGTTAGGTGCAGGCTTGGCAGACTTGTCCCTCTTCTCCAAATTTTCGCGGTACGATTTTTCCTGCTGAGGATATTTTGACCTCTTACCCGCCAGAATGACAGGCGCACCGGCAGCCACAACCTCAGCCTCGGTCAGAAACTTGGCAGGGCCGATATCATCCCAGATTTTACGTTGGGCGGTGAAGATTTCCTGCTGTAACGCCTTGCTGTCCTCTGGTGTGGGTGGATTAGGAACAACTTGCTCAAGTTCATTCCAGCCAGCAGGAGGAGCGAACGTGTCGATCAACGCACCACCACCGATGTTACGGAACAAGCCAAAAATGTAGTTGGCACGATGTTGGTTTGACGACGAAGATGATAGATTGTCGATCACCGAGTTGCCAGAATACACCGAGTTACCAACAGCACGAACGAACTCGAAGCCAGCTTTGCGGAGAATTTTCATCCACGCCTTACCAATCCCGCCGTTTATCTGACTGTCGGTTAGGATAGCCAAGAAAGCGTGATTAGGCATGTCGCGGGTCTCAAACGTACCAACGCGAAGTCGCTGCCAGAAGATATCTTCGTAGGTCGGACCTGCAAACACGGAACCACCGTTCCGCATAACTGGCGTACCAGCGTCACCATTGGACATTTGGATGGATGCCTTGTCGCTAGGCATGAACTTGAAGTTCTGGATGATGCAGCAGGCGCAGCAACCCCAGTAAGAGCCCGGAATTGACGAGCCAAAACGTAGAAATTCCATATTCTATTCCTTTCAATGTTGGTTAAAGTTTATTCAGATACACGTATTGGGAAAGCGTTCTTTGATTTATCCTCTTTCTTTTCTGGTTGTCCGAAAGCTAGGTGGTAAACGTCAACCCAGCTACCGCTATTACTATTGAGGAAAGACGTCACAAGTTTGAAGCCGTGAGTTTCGGTCAGGATTTTTGCCCACTCGATTTGGTAACTCCTAGAGAGGACAATCTCGACAAGACCGGCCTTTCTTACTTTCAGGAGGTATTCAAGATACCTTTCCAATCGTTTCTCGTAGGACTCCATTGGAGCCTCAAGCGGGTAAAAACGCTTACTTTTCCCTGTCCGATAGCCGTTAGCCTCGGTGGGCATTTTCTTCACGGCTTTTAGGGCGTGTGTCGAAGCTTTAGGGTTAGCCCCAAGCGCGTAGATATGCTTGATGCCGCAGCAACCAGCACCGTGCAATATCATACCCATAGTCTGATAAGACAGCTCTCCCAGGTCAGGGAATATTTCATCCTCATCACAAAGAGCGAACGGGTTTTCATATCCAAGTTCAGCCATCATACACCTCCTTCTGACATAACTCTGTTGGCAGCGTTCTTACGCTCCCTGTGTGCTCGCCAATCCCCGTCAGCGACGATAGGCAGATTAGCAACAGACCGGTTCCAGACGTAAATCCAACCATCTTTGAAAGGTTTGCGAAGATACAGCGAGGATGATAGATTATCGGGGTTATACCCCTCATAAGCATCGTGCTGCGTTACATCATCAACCTCAATAGAGGTATATGCGAATGTTCTCGTTTCACCACCTAAGAGGACGGCGGGAAAATGCCCGACATCATACATGGTTCCGTAAGCCTCGCCCTCAGCGGGTTTATCTTTCGGCATCAACGTGCCGTAAACATATATTTTATGAGTCATGTTATTTATTCTCCTTTTTAATTCTCTTGAGTTCGGCGATCATGGCAAGGGCATCGGAATTTTTGTCACCTTGCCAGTTCCGGCGAAATATGGTCCCCATTGCTCGGTCTCAGTCATCATTGGTAACCTCCTTAAAGTTTTCTCCAATCAAATAATTTTTGACAGTCTTGAGAAGCTTCTCGTCTTTCTCTGGCCCGTCAGGCTCGGAGGCATCAACAAAATGTAAATACCCCAAGAAGATGAGGTCTTGCATCATTCATTCCTCTCTATTCTTACACAGGATGGGAAATGGTCCTCCTCGTCAGCATACGTTGGACCCTCGACAAACATATACAGATCGGGGTTGGTCTCAACCTTATAGACGCAACCATAACCTACAAGGCGAGGCTTTGTTACCGTATCATCAGAGGTAACAAGAAGAGCCAGACCGGCGAACAAAGCGGCACTGACTCCCAGTAGTCCTAACAGTATTTTCTGGTTTGTGCTCATTACTTGAACTCCTTCTTTGTCCAGACGATTTCTCCGGTAATTCTGTCAACACAGTCCAGCCGTGTTTCATTACCCGACAAAGGGGTCGAACGAAGTTCGTATCTAACGGTTTTCATAATCACCACGACACGTTACCTCCAATTGAGCGCGAGCTTTGGCCGGCGCTGGATTTCTTTTCTTTGACGAACGCGAGAAAGTGCTTGACAATAGCCAAGCCCTTGATTTTCCTGCATTTCTTTCTTAACTTCTGCTTCTGTAACCACAAAACCTCCTACAGAAAAGTAAGCAACGCTATCAAAATGACCACGAGAGATTGCGTGTTCATATTGTCAGAACCGCCCAAAGAGCCGAGGCCATCAGCAGCGAGCAGATAGCGTGGCAAGTGTTTGAAAGATGATAGATCATCAAACCCTCCGGCCCGCATTATTAGCGGCAGCGAACATAGCAGGACGGCAGATGAAATTCTTCAACTGGTCAACGTCCTTTTCACGCTGCACTTTGTCTTTCCTGTCAGCGAGAGGGCTTTCGAGGACAACGCGATTGTTGCCCCGTCCAATAGTAATTATCGGGTTCATGAGTAATTCCTTTTCTATTAATAGTGTTTAATACTGTTCGGCTTCTTCTCTTGTCATAAAGAAGTGGATACCATTAGTGCACTCAATCCTAATGTCGTTATCATATTTGTCCGGATAAACGGTCTTACCTACCTTATAGAAGACTCGTCCGGAATGTTTATCACAACCCTCCGGCCCTTCTAAGACTTGAACATATTCAGCCCTGCATTTACGTCCTACAAGAGACGCTGTTCTTTTAGCCTTTTCTGGTATCAGCAGTTTAATAACCCCTGACTTAATTTTCTTGAACCCAACAAAAGACCCCTCTTGAGGTATTTGAAAGTTAGGTAGGTAAGCCCCTGTAAGGTCAGCCTCTCTAAGGTTAGCCCCTGTAAGGTAAGCCTCTCTAAGGTTAGCCTCTCTAAGGTTAGCCCCTGTAAGGTCAGCCCCTCTAAGGTTAGCCCCTCTAAGGTCAGCCTCTCTAAGGTTAGCCCCTCTAAGGTAAGCCTCTCTAAGGTTAGCCCCTCTAAGGTCAGCCCCTCTAAGGTCAGCCCCTCTAAGGTCAGCCCCTGTAAGGTCAGCCCCTCTAAGGTCAGCCTCTCTAAGGTTAGCCCCTGTAAGGTTAGCCCCTCTAAGGTTAGCCCCTGTAAGGTCAGCCTCTCTAAGGTTAGCCCCTGTAAGGTCAGCCCCTCTAAGGTCAGCCCCTGTAAGGTCAGCCCCTCTAAGGTCAGCCCCTCTAAGGTAAGCCTCTCTAAGGTTAGCCCCTGTAAGGTCAGCCCCTCTAAGGTTAACGCAGGGTTTAATGATAGATTTATTAAAGTTAACCATTGCTCAATACTCCTATTCTTTACTAGTTAAATCCAATCTTCTGGACGTTGTTCTTGAGCGAGGGAAAGCCCTTCAATGCAAGGGTTGACCGTCCTGTCGCCAAAGCGATCGAGAACCAAGACTTGCCAATCGGTTTCGTCCATTGTTTCGTCAAGGTCCAAGTCATAAGGTTCGTCAATCCATTCAATGTCTGGATTACAATCCCAAGCGCAACCCATTTCTGGCGCGTCAGTATGATGATAAGTCATGATAAAATTATCCCTTTATAGGAACGGGTCGTTCCGCCCCTAGTTGCGTTGATAGGCGTGAAAAAAGGGCAGTTTTAAGCCATGCCTAGGGCTTTCGACTATTTGGCGGGAACAAGTGAAGCAAGAGCTTTAGCAAGCTTTTCAGTCTTGGTCTTGTCGCCGGCCTTGACATGGTTTTCCTTCAGCTCCTTATCAAAACGCTTTGCCAGCCGCGCAACGAACGCAACAGCTTCGTCATAAGTCATTGGCTTACTTTCAGGCGTTTCGTTGGCAATCTGCCAAAATGGCGTAGCTTCCGCCCCTTCCAGATTGAAGTCAACAAACAGATTGTTATCAGACAGCCGCAACTTGCTCTTGAAAGTAGCGTCATTCTTGGTCACAATTGGCGAATAGAGCGAGAACCATTGAATAAGCATTGTCCGACGCATAGAAGCGGGCATTGCCATGACCAAGTCTTGCGCCTGCGAACAATCCCCATGCTCTTTGGCATGTTTCATGATAAGCATGGCCGTTTCATGAATAAGACCGTTCAGCTTTACGGCGTTCGTTGTAATCCGCGTAATATTCGATTTAATCTTAGCAAAATTAGACATGATATTTCCTTCTTACCTTGTTTTTCACCGGCAACGGAATGTTGCCAGCTATCCCATAAGCTACAGGGATATGAACCGTGGAAAGGGTTGTTTCGTTCATTTTGTTTTCTGGATTAATTCAACGCTATAAAGCTTGTTATCAATCGGCAAATTGACAAGCGATTGACCGTTCACCAATTTGCAAATCAGTGTAAGGACTGTTTCGTCCGGTAAAACGCGCAAGAGCATTAGCAAGCTACGTTCATTGAACGCTTTATAGATTGGCTTATCGTTGCCTGTTTTGAGGCAAAGCAAAGCGTCAACCCGTTGCGTTTTGTTGTGGTGACTGCCAAGCCTAACGGCTGGCAATACAGGCTTTGAATGACGTAGTATGGACATAGGTTATCTCCTTTCAAATGGGTTGAACCTTTCCACGGTTCATATCCCCATAGCGACACTTTGAAGCGTCACTATAGAGACACGAAATAGCTAGGCGGTAGCTACCATTACAGCAATTGTTCCTAGCTAGTGAGAGGGCCGCCTGTTCTATTGTCAATTCCACCTAAAGCGCCGGAACCTATCGTCAAATATGACTGCTTGTCTCTCAATTCAGAACATACCCAAAGCGTTAAATGCGCCTCATACGTTCAAATCCGGTTCAGGGGAATTACGCGCCTATTTGCGACCCCTAGCCTAACCCGCTTCCCTTGCAATCGGAATATAGCCGTTAGACTGCCTAGCTTTACAGACGTTTCACGCTAGCCGATAAAACTAGCGGAGCGACGACTTGCAAAGGCCCGTTGATCGCTTACCCTATTTGCGCCAGCACTAGGACGTCACTCCTAGTCGTTAAGCTATCCCTGACACCTAACCAATATAGCTAAGACGGGAACCTTTGGCGCTTTCCGTTCAACCGGGCAAGCTATGTAAATTCAGCATATCGGCCACTAAAGGCCCGTTTAATAGGGAAAGACGTTAAACCCGTTTTCTTTCCTTCCGCGGCCAATGGCTGAAAGCCGAGCCGATATGTCTCGACTTGCTTAACAGCATGATTTTTAGTCGATAGCGGAATGAGACGAACCGTGCATTTTGAGCGATGAACAGAGTAAGACGGGTAGTATAATACCTTTGAAAGTGCTTGCGTAATAATGTTGCGTAAGTTTCGTGATCGTTTATTATATAGTTGCGTCTCTAATACAACTAGACAACGCTTATGCGGGACGGCTGGAAATACGGCATATGTTACGGTTACTATACCTAACGATATCAATAAGTTACGTTGTAAAAGACACCAACACAGGACTAGAAGTGGTCTAGCGACTACAGTTGTAGTCAATGTTATCGCTATTGCAAGTCATTAGCAGGGGGGGGGTGGCTCACTGTTTTAGCACAGTAACACAGGGGGCGGGGAAGGGGGGTATACCGTGAAATGGCGTGAGACTCTGTCAGGGAGATAACCCACCTAACGTCCTAGAAAAAAAATTAGGATTTTACCTTTTTGAGTCTATAAAGTAACCTACCCAAGGTTTATCATTCTTCTAACCATTCTCTTGACAAGAAGAGAGGGCTCGCACAGCTCGCCCCAGTCATGGTAAGAGGTCCTTATCCTTTGTTTATTCCTTTTTAATGCTCTTATCTCCCACTTTTTCATTTTTCTTTGTTGATTTTTCATTTTTTCCTTGACAAGTGGCCTTGAAAATGTTATAATACTCTTATAAGGTAATGTGATTAAAAAAAGTTATATAAAAAAGTAATTAGAAAAATGATTAACTTTGTATATGTAACTTTCTAGTGGGGTGGATTTTATGGAAATTTTAGGATATGTCGCAATTGGGGCAATTGTCCTTGCAACCATAATAGGTTTTGCCCTCTTGGTGGCTCTTGCAGACGGTATGGGCCGATAACACATGGCTACTCCTGCGAGACAGAGGGCTCAAAAGAAGTACAATAAAAAGCCCGTACAAAAAAAGAACCGGGCACGTCGGAATGCAGCTCGTGCCAAGATGATCAAAGCCGGCAAAGCCCGTAAGGGTGACGGCAAAGATGTAGCCCACAAGGATAACAGACCAAGCAACAACAAGAGGTCAAACCTCAAGATGCAGTCCAAAGCGAAGAATCGCTCTTTCCCAAGGAACAAACGTGCCGGACGTAAGTAAGAAGACTGGGTACGAAATCATGTACGCACAGGATGATGACGGATGGACCGAATGGGTCGCCCCTACACAGCCCTCATATATGATGGAGTGTTGCGACTGCGGACTGGTCCATGAATTTGAGTTCGACATCGGAGACGCTGATAACGGACGTAAAGGAGTTCCTGTCTTTAGGGCTCGGCGAATAGAGGATGCTACAGAATAATGGAACCAGTGAGTAAAGATGACGGCAGCCTTCTGAATGATATCCTCACTCCTAAACTGAGTGATACGCTACACACGAACAAAGCTGTGTCGATGCAGAAGAAGAAGAGAGCCACAATCAGCGCCAAAGCAAAGGCTGCTATCGAGAGTGGTGATATTCAGGCTGTAATCGACTCCCTCACAGGCAAACAGCTTCGTTTTGTTGAAGAGTACGTCTTGGACCCTAATGGCACTCAGGCGATCCTTAAAGCGGGTTATCAGACTAAGCATCCTAACCGTATGGCGTTCCAGCTCCTTGAGAACCCCGCTATTAGGTTAGCGATCGACTCTCTTCGTGCAGAGCGTATGAAACAGTCTGACGTGACGAAGGATTATGTCCTCGACAAGATCGTCAAGGCTCTTGAGTCCGCAGAAACCGATAAACAGTATCAGGCAGTCCTTCGGGCAGCAGAGCTCCTTGCTAAGCACCTCGGTATGTTTGTAGAACGCACTGAGATCAGTGGCCCTGATGGGGACGCTATCCAGTACGAGAAAGTACAAGAAGACGCAACAGCTTTCACCAGCGCAATTGTTGGTCTCGCTAACCGAGCGAAAGGAAAGACATAAAAATGTCAGAGTCTAACTCACCGTGGAAGTATGTAATAAAACATTTCAAAGAACTTATTAAAGACCCAAAAACTGGGAAGCTTATTGAAAAAGCAAAAAAGAAGAAATAATATATGAATGAGCAAATATCTCCGGCACAATTGCTGGCCTCTCTCCCTGAAGAGGAAAGAGTAAAAGCGTTGGAGGAGATGTCTCCCGAACTCAAAGCCTCCCTTAAATACTATTGGAGGTTCTGGGCTAGGCCTGATCAATTATATCCTGAAGGAGACGACTGGTCTACTTGGCTTATTCTTGCTGGTCGTGGTTGGGGGAAGACTCGCTGCGGGGCTGAGACTATTAGAGATTGGGTCTGTGGAGACACCCCCCTCGCAAAAGGGAGATACTCTCGAATTGCCCTAGTAGCTGAGACTGCTGCCGACGCACGAGACGTTATGGTTCAAGGGGACAGCGGAATCCTCGGAATTCATCCAAAAGACTTCCGACCCGTTTATCAACCCTCTCTACGAAAGATTACTTGGCCTAACGGAGCCGTTGCCCATCTTTATAACGCTACAGAGCCAGATCAGCTTCGTGGACCACAGCATGACGCTGCTTGGTGTGACGAACTTGCTAAGTGGGCTTATGCTCAAGCAACATGGGATCAACTTCAGTTTGGTCTTCGCCTAGGAGATAATCCTAAGGCGATTGTTACGACCACCCCTAGACCTATCCCCGTCATCCGGTCTATCTTGGCTGAGGAGACGACTCAGACGACTAGAGGGCGTACTTACGATAACAAGGACAACCTCGCTGTTCCGTTCATGCGGCAAATTGAAAACAAGTACGGAGGAACCCGTCTTGGTCGTCAGGAGCTAGAAGGGGAAATCCTCAACGATATTCCCGGAGCTCTCTGGACACGTAAGTCCATTGATGAACATCGAGTAAGTTCTGCTCCTGAGTCTCTTAATCGAGTAGTTGTTGCAGTTGACCCTGCCGCCTCTAGCGGAGAGAACGCTGACGAGACAGGTATTGTAGGATGTGCTACTGGGCTTGACAAGGATGGTTACCAACGAGGGTACATCCTCTCAGACAAGTCGTTGAACGGTACTCCTGAAGAATGGGCTAGAGCAGCAGTTGCTTTATATAGAGAACTCGATGCTGACCTCATCATAGCGGAGAAGAATAACGGCGGGGAAATGGTTGAGTCAGTTATTAAAGCTGTTGACCGTAACGTTCCTGTTAAACTTGTTCACGCGTCTAGAGGTAAATACGTTCGTGCTGAACCAATCTCTGCTCTGTACGAACAAGGACGGGTCCACCACGTAGGGCAATTCAACGACCTAGAAGATCAAATGTGTACCTTCTCTCCTGATCTAGACCGTAAGATCAACGGATCACCAGATAGAATGGACGCTCTCGTGTGGGGTTTAACAGAGTTATTTAATAAGATGACCTCTCGCCGTAAAAAAGAAGATAACACTCAGAAGGTTGAAGACTTTAATCGAAAGATGTCTCAACTAGAGAACATAGATACAGGTTGGATGGCGTAATTCATGGAAACTAATGACACGGGTTCTAAAGAAACCGAAGATTTCAAAACGGTTGACAACCTAAAAAGCTCTTCTCTCAATAGGGAAAATGTGTCTGAAGAATACGTGCCCGAAGGTTTCGACTCTCAGGACGAGTTCCTTGCGGATATGCGCGAGAAGTATGAAGCCGACATAAACTACGACAAAGAGAATCGTGACGCCGCTGTTCAAGATAAAATGTTTGCTGCCGGAGACCAATGGGACCCTGTAGTTCTTGAGTATCGTAAAGGCCTTCCAACACTAACCATTAACTCTGTTCCACAGTTCACTGCACAGATTGTCGGTGACTGGCGGGAAGCTCGCAACGCCATCAAGGTTCTTCCTTCTGAAGACGGCGATGTAGAGATTGCCTCTGTAAGGGGAGACCTCATTAGAGCTATTGAAGCACAGAGCCGCGCCTCGCGTGTGTACGACAGTGGTTTTGAAAGTATGATCCAGTGTGGGGATGGTGCTTGGCGTGTATCAGTAGAGTACGCTAATGAAGATGTATTCGATCAAGACATACACATTCGCCCTGTAGATGATGCTCTGTCGGCGGTATGGGACCATCTCAGTATCGACCCCACTGGACGGGACGCTACCCACGTATTCCTTGATGACAGACTTCCTCGCAAAGAGTTTAAGAAGAATTGGAAAGACGCAGACCCCTCTGAACTATCCTCCTCCATGAGGGCAGAGATGATGTCTAACGGTTGGTGCGATGAAGACTCCGTTCGAGTGACTGAATACTGGCGCATGATCGAGCGCAAACGTCTTCTTACTATGTTTGAAGATGGCTCAATACATTTCATACAAGAAGACACTGACCTTGAAGAAATGGTCGACAAGCACGGCCTACCTGTAAAGACACGAGTTGCTCCTTGCCGCTACGCTCAGATGCACCTTGTCACTGGATTTAAAATCCTAGAGGGACCTTACGAGTACAAACTTAATCGGGTCCCTATCATCCGTTGTACGGGTCGTGTAGTCAATATTAACGGAAAGCGTACTCGTTACGGTCTTGTTCGGTTTATGAAAGACCCTGTGCGTCTCCGTAACTTCTGGCGGTCTATTGCTGCTGAGCAGCTAGGTTACGCTCCGAAGGCTAAGTGGATTGCTCAAGAAAGTTCAGTCGAAGGTCGTGAAGACGACTTCCGTAAAGCACATCTTAATCGTGATCCTCTCCTCATCTACAATGATGATACAGAAGAGCCAAAGCAAGTACAACCTCCGGCTATTGAGTCGGCCTTGCTGAACGAAGCAGCTACTAATGCTCAAGACATGAAAGATGTCACGGGTATCCATGACGCTTCCCTTGGCGTTACATCTAACGAGACTTCAGGCCGTGCTATCCAAGCTCGTCAACGTGAAGGGGACATCGCTTCTCTTACGTATCACGATAACGGTAACGCTTCGATCCTTGAAACAGGGGACGTAATCAATCAGCTTATCTCTCAGGTGTACGACGGCACTCGAATTGTCCGTGTTATCGGAGAAGACCAAGAGGCAAAGCTTGTTAAGATTAATGATCCAATGGACCCTTCTACTCCTGACCTTTCGGTTGGGAAGTATGATGTAGCGATGACCACTGGTTCTAGTTACACCACTCGTAGAGTTGAAGCTGCCGCTGCTATGATTGAGTCTGTGCAGGCTTGGCCACAGATGATGGAGATTGCTGGCGACCTTGTAGCGAAAGCACAGGATTGGCCCGGAGCTCAGGAGCTTGCTGAACGTCTTAAGAAGGCTATTCCACCTCAACTGCTAGAGGATGCTGACAAGAACCCGATACCACCGGAAGTTCAACAACAGATGCAGGAGATGGAACAAGCTATCATGATGCTTCAGGAAGAGAACAAGAAACTCTCTGAAGGCAAAGAAATTGAACACGAGGAAACGCGGATTAAGGCTTACGAAGCGGAAACAAAACGCTTAGGTCTCGCCGCAGATCAAGAAGGTAAACTAGAGCAGATTGTAGCGAAAGCTATTATGGACGCTCTTAACTCTCCTGATATTACCTCTCCACAAGAATCGCAACCTTCAAACCCTGAAGGTTAAGATATTCGAGCGATAGAAGTTTTAACTGGTCTTCTGTCGAACAACTCGCCCTAAAACTGGTCGCTGTGAAAGGCGCTATTAAATGTCTAATGAAACTATTAAAGAAGTTGATGTTAATACTGACGACCTCGAACAATTTGACGACCTACTCAGTGGTCGCGCTGTAGCGAAAATCGTTACGGAAGAAACTGAGAAGACTGAGGAAGAAAGTGTTGACGACGAATCCGAGGATGATTCCCTCGCAAACGAACAGGAATTAGACGCTGAGGATGACGAGAATGAAGACGACTCTGAAGCCGAATCCGACGATGATGACGATCAATCTGATGACGATGAGGATGATGAGAAGGAAGAAGCTCCGAAACCAAAGAAACAAACTGTTCAAGAACGAATCAATGAAATAACAGCCGCTCGTAGGGAGGCAGAACGCGAAGCAGATATGCTTAAAGGGCGTCTTGCTGAACTTGAAAAGCGTATTTCAGAGAGAGAGAAGGCACCAGAGGATAAAACTGAAGGTGTTAAATTAGACGAAGGGCAAAGTTCTAACGAGCCTACACCTTCGGACTTGAATGAAGACGGTTCTGAAAAATATCCTTTGGGTGAATTTGACCCTAAGTTTGTTAAGGACCTTACTAAGTTCCAGTACGAAGAACTGAAGACTCAAGATCGCCTCGAAAGAGAACGGGAACAAGCCAAGACCGAACTTGAACAAGCTGAGTTAGCCCTCAGGACGGAATGGACAGGTCGAGTAGAAGAAGCTGTAACGAGGTATCCTGACTTCGAGGAAAGTGTAACAAACCTTGAGGATACTTTTAAAGACGCTGACCCAGCTTTGAGTCAGTATCTAGCTAATACTATTATGCAGTCTGAACACGGTACAGAAATTCTGTACTACCTCTCTCAAAACGTAGACGAGGCAAAGGAAATTGTAGGTTCCGGAGCCACTAAAGCTACACTCGCTCTAGGAAGACTTGAAGCCACGTTGGCTAACAAGAACAAACCTTCCGAAACTCCTGCAAGAAAGGTGACAAAGGCTGGTGCCCCACCTGTTAAACGCTCTCGTGGAGCGAATGGCAACTACGGCATCTCTGATGACACCGATGACTTAGAAGCGTTTGAACAGAAGTTCTTTAAAAAGAAATAACGTTTGTTTACCCGCGATAGGTCATTTAATTACAACAACTTCATAACTTAATATAAAGAAAGAGTTAGATAAAATGGCTAATGTAACAGTCGACCAAGCAAAACTGGTCATGAATGCCTTCGCGGCAACCTTTCAGAATAGCCTCGTCTCCAAAGACGTTGTTAGCTGGAAACAATACGACACTGAAATGAATGATCGCAACGGCCTAACCGTCGTTGAACAGATCGGCCCTCGCTACGACATCACCGAGACTACTGACGGTGTTGCCGATCTGAGCTCGGGTGTTCAGGACAGTGTCTTCGGTTCCGAACAGTTCAAGGTTAACAAGACCTTTGGCTCTTCGATGGGCTGGGGCGATTTCGTCAAGATTCGGGACATCGGTGATGCTCGTGAGTCTACCGCAATCGCAAACGCTGCTACCAACCTTGCAGAGAAGATTGACGCTTACGTGATGGAAGTCGCGGTCAATGCCTCTAATAACTGGGTCGGTACGATTGGTAATGATGTCTCCAACCTCGGCGATATTGCTACCGCCTATACTCGATTGAAAGAAGAAGGTGTTGATGACGCCGATCTGCGGGCCGTACTGACCTATGCTGATCGTCAGGCACTCTCGGAAACGATTGTAGCGTATCCTGCAACTGATAGTCTCTCGACTTCCAACTTCCGCAAGGGTTTTGAAGGTGAGGTTAACGGCATTCCGACGCTGTTCACCCAACAGCTTCCGACGCTGACGGTTGGTACTCGGGCTGCTTCTGGTGCTGCTGCTATGAACGGCGGTACTCAGAATGTGGATTATAAGGACGTAGCAGTTTCGTCTGCTCCCGGTCGTTATATGTCGCAGACTATCTCCATTAATGGTTTGACTGGTTCTCAGACTATTAAGGCGGGCGAAGTCTTTACCATCGCTGGTGTAAACGCCTATGATAATCGCCTCGGCGCTTCTCTTGGTCGTCTGCAACAGTTTACGGTAATTGAAGATGCTACTGCTACTACGGGAGCAGTTGCAGCTCTCCGTATCTTCCCTGCTCTCATCGTTCCGGGCTCTGGTTCGGGTGGTGATGTTGCGGTTAACACGGCTCACGCTACTGTTGACGCGGCTCCGGGTGCTACGGCTGCAATTACCTTCCTTGGTACTGCGTCTACTGCCTACAAACCTCGTGCGATCTTGCAGAAGCAGGCGATTGTGGTTAACACCGCTCCGCTAATTATGCCCGCATCTGGTACGGCAATGTCTAAGGCCCTTACTAAGGTTCCTCTGACTGTCCGTATGTGGCAGGACTCCAACTTCGGTACTGGCGCACATAGCGTTCGATTCGATGTTGCTCTTACGGCTAACGTCCGTGAGCGTCGCAGGATCGTTCGTCTTAACGGCGGTCCCTAAACACTAAAGGGGGAGGGGCTTTAGGGTCCCTCCTCTATTTTTCTTTTGTGTAAGAAAGCGAATTATGACATTAGTTGCTCAAATTATTAAAGACGCTTTCCGCGAAAGCAACCTTATTTCTATAGGTGAAACCCCTTCTGCCAATGAGCAAGAAGAGGCTTTGCGTATTCTACAACGATTCATTCGCTCTTTGCTTGGTAACAGTATGGGCGACCCTCTTACGTCGTACCCTATTGGCCGTACAAATGTAATTACTCCTTCAGGGTTCCCTATCTATTCCTCCCCTCCGGGCGGCGATTGGTTTATCCCTGATAATACTCGCCTAGTTGCTAACCTCTCTAGCGCTGTCTCTATCCCTCTGCACCCTCTCCCAGAGGACGGAGCAAGAATGGCGGTTATTGATACAGCAAACAACATAGATACTTATAACATCACTCTCCAAGGCAACGGCAGAACTATTGAAGGTGCAACGTCTCTGACTCTTGATACCGTTGGATTATCTGCTGAATGGTTCTACAGAGCAGACCTAGGAGATTGGAAAAGAGTTTCTGATCTAGTTCTACTTGATGAACTTCCTTTCCCAGAAGAATTTGATGATGTATTCATCGTCTTTCTGGCGATGCGAATTAACCCTCGCAACACAATTCCTTTGAACTCCCAAAGCGGAATGGCCTACGCCAAGAGCTTGAAAGAGTTCAAAGCTCGCTACTCTCAACGGAAGACGATACGATCAGAAATTGGTCTTACCCGTCTCTCAAGCAATGGTCGGTATATTAACAACTACTCTGACTACTGGGTAGACTCGACTAGTGAATTTAACAGGGGTTACGTATGGTAAGCATCCCCCTCGGACTGGGTGATTGGGAGTCTTCAAGTCAAGACATCCCTCGGCTTAAAATGAATAACATGTACGTAACAGGAAACCCTTCGTCTCCTGATGAAGTTTCTCGCGTTAGTCGTCCTGCCCTTGAGTTCTTTAAAACAGTTGGTACAGGACCCATCAAAGGATTTTGGAGGCAGTACACTACTCTAAATGGCGACTGGCTTGTTGTTTCAGGTACAGAACTATACCGAGTGAATGATACTACCTACGTCGCTACTAAACTAGGAGATGTTCCGGGTTCTGGTAATTGTGAATTTGCAGGAACTCCTACTCTTGTTGTCTTCGTAAGGGACGGTATTGTTTACCTTATTGATGGGGGTGTTCTTAGCACAATAACGACTCCTGACGACGACTTAATTGAGAGTGTAGCTACGATAAATAGTTATTTTCTTCTGACTGTCAAAGACCAGCAGAAGTTCTTCTGGATGGACCCCGGCGAGATTACTATTGATGCGTTGAACTTTGCATCAGCAGAACGTATTCCCGACCCTATTCAATCAGTTAAGGTTATCTCAGATGAAGTTTGGTTCCTCGGTAAAAGCGGCCCTGAAGTCTGGACACCTACCGGAGATGCTGACGCACCTTTTCAACGTGTCTCAGGACGAGTTTATAACGAAGGCTGCTTCGCCAGATCAACTGCTGTAAGTACGACTATTGACGGCATTCCTTCTCTTCTATGGGTAACAGATACTAAAGCCGTTGTCTTCTCACAAGGAGCCCCCAAGAAGATCAGTAACGAGTCTGTTGAAGAACTTCTTAAGACTACTGATGATTTAGTGGGTTGGACTTTTCGGCACAGCCGACATGATTTCTACGTACTCACCTCCCCTTTATTCTCTCTCGTGTACGATATTAATACAGGGTTTTGGATGAAGTGGGGGAGCTACCTTAAAGAGTATTGGAGAGCAGAACTTGTTGTTCAAATTAGCTCTGATATTTATGTAGGTGATAGAGAAGACGGAACTATTTGGAAACTTGTAGAAGGTGTTTCAGATGGTGCCGATCCAATCATTAGAGAGGTCTCTGGTTTTCTCCCTAACAGTGGTCCCGCTATTCGATGCGGAGTTGTAGAAGCTTTTGTAAACAGTGGGTGGTCCCCTAGTTATGACTTAAACCCCTCTCTAGAGCTTAGATGGTCTGAAGATTTAGGAGCTACATGGAGCGATTATATTACTGCGTCTTTAGGGGAAAGAGGGAATTTTACAAGAACCGTCACTTTCCGCTCTCTAGGTCTTATAAGAAATCCCGGAAGAGTGTTTGAGTTTAGGATATCTGATCCTGTTAGGTTCCGTTTAGATTATGCAACAGTAAACGAGAGAAATTAATAATGGCTACTAAGTTTCCTCGTCTTCCTTCTAAATGGCAAGAACTCCCTCAGCTTTTTGAAAGATATTGGGACGAAACTCTGAACGGAATTGAAGAACTCTTTGATAAGATTTTAGCTATACCAATAATAGAAGCTGCTCTAGCCAATCTTGACGCCGCTGTTGACGCCGCTCAAGCCGCTGCTGACGGGGCTAATACCGCTGCCGATGAGTTAAAAGCTGAAACTAGTTTAACAGGTAGCTATCCAGCTAATTTTACTGCCCCTCTTTTATCTGCTGATGATTTAGGTAATGTGACTATTGTTACGCATGACAGAGTTTACGGCAAACCATCTTTGAACCCTACTGTAAGTGTCACAGGAGATACAATAGCAACAGGGGAAGCAGCAGGAAGCGTTCTTCGTTTTTATTATGTCGACCCTTCAAGAGCTGGTGGAGCTGTCACTTACCTTTACACTGTTGATCCAGCAGCGCCTCCTGTACAGACCGGGGATACACATTCCGTAGGAGTTGTTGCAATTCCAGTAACCGGCACTACTGACGGAACAGATTTGAAACCTCCGGGTTACGTTTACCAATAAAGGATTAAACTAAATGGCCGCAGCTCTTTACTACAACGCTTTTGTACCTGCTTACTCTAATATTGGGGTTCCGATAGCAGGGGGCCGTTTGTATTTTTACTACACAGAGACGACTGATCTCGCCCCTATTTACTCAGACGCAACTCTTACTACCCCTTTGACTAACCCTGTTGTAGCTAATCTAGCGGGCAAGTATCCTGATATCTATATGGATGATACCATCCTTTATAAAATCCAACAAACAGATAGTGTTGGTGGGGCGATTGGCGACGCAGTAGACCCATATATTCCCGGCACCGTAATGATTGGCGGAGGCTCTGTTCTCGAAGGTACTGACGGGTCTTCTCTAATTGGGCATATCGCCGCTGGGGCAGGAGCTACAGCAACAACTGTCCGAGATAAACTTCGGAAAACCGTTCATGTAACGGATTATTGGCTAGCTATCCATGCTAATTACACAGCCGCATTTGAAAATGCTTTGACTGCTCTAGCTTTAGGTGGAACTTTAGTGGTTCCTTCAAAAGCAACCTCCTACCAAGTTAACGACGAATTAACTTTACCCTCCAATATCGAGATTGTTGGGGAGGGTCGTCCCCTTATCGAGCAAATTACAAACGGCAAGAGATTATTCATCGGCTCAAATATCTCGAACGTGACGCTTCGCGGGTTTAGGGCAAAGGGCGTCGGCTCTGCAACTGTGTTCACGTCTAGTGCCAGCGACGGCCTTATCAACATTACGTCCACAACCCTTGGTGGCTCTAATAACATTAGAATTGAGAGTGTGGAAGTTTACGAGACATACACTGGAATTGCGGCAACTCGCGTTCAGAACCTATGGATTGAAAAATGCACGATCAGGAATTTTCTGGTTTACGGCATATTGGCTTCGTCCAGTTATAATTTCTCGATTGCGCGCAACAATATTTATTCTTGTGACCAAGCGGGCGCGGCCAATGCTTACGGCATTTCAGCAACC